>Ga0209804_1000026_pt1 | contig 119448 bp, 113 predicted proteins | sample GraSoiAngelo_139_FD_185896 | JGI IMG/M metagenome (GOLD analysis project Ga0209804, IMG submission 185896) | Grasslands soil microbial communities from the Angelo Coastal Reserve, California, USA - 14_0929_12_20cm (SPAdes) (version 2) | ecosystem: Environmental > Terrestrial > Soil >... | reverse complement strand
GGCGACAACGTGAGCTGCGAAGTCAGCATGATCACGCCGGTGGCTCTCGAGAAAGGCTTGCGCTTCGCGATACGCGAAGGCGGCCACACCGTCGGCGCCGGCGCCGTCACCGAAATCCTCGAGTAGGCTTGGAATATTAAATGAGACAAGGCGACAAAATTCGCATTCGATTGAAGGCTTACGACCACCGCATCCTCGATCAGTCCACGCGAGAAATCGTGGAGACCGCCAAGCGCACGGGTGCGGACGTGGCCGGACCGATTCCTCTGCCCACGTCGATCAACCGCTGGACGGTGCTGCGCTCGCCGCACGTAGACAAGAAATCGCGCGAGCAGTTTGAAATGCGCACGCACAAGCGGCTGATCGACATCCTCGAGCCCACGCCGGATACGGTGGACGCGCTGATGAAGCTGGATTTGCCGCCGGGCGTGGACGTGGAAATCAAGGCCTTCGGGCACGCCGCGAAGTGAGGCAGTTCGAAGTTTTGAGTTGCGGGTAGGAAGTAAGAAAGCTCGCAGAGAGGGTAAAGGAAAGGCAAGGAAGACAGGCCAAAGCCATCGCGGAAGGTTGCCGGTCGCGTCGCGCTTTTGGTTTGGCTTGGGACTTAAGAACTTAAGACGGTTCTAAGGCGCAGCCAATACCCGCTCCGGGCATGCTGCGAAAAAGAGGGACGAGAGCGATGGCAGTCAACGGAATCATCGGAATCAAGCTGGGCATGACCCAGGTCTTCGCCGAAGACGGGAGTCTGGTAGGCTGCACGGTATTGCAGGCGGGGCCGTGCGTTGTGGTCGAGCGCCGCACGAAAGACAAGGACGGCTACGAAGCGGCGCAACTCGGGCTGGTGGAGTTCGTCAAGCCGCAGCGCGTGAACAAAGCGATGAGCGGGCATTTCAAGAAGGCCAACGTCGCGCCCATGAAGGTTCTGCATGAAGTGCGCCTGCCGGAATCGAAGGACGAAACCAAGGTGGGCGACCGCGTGCTGGTGGAAAACTTCAAGGCCGGTGAACGGGTGGACGTGAGCGGCGTGAGCAAGGGCAAGGGTTTTCAGGGCGGCGTAAAGCGCTGGCACTATGCGGGCGGCGACAGCACGCATGGTTCGATGTTTCACCGTGCGCCGGGCGGCATCGGCGGTAGTTCGTTCCCGTCGCGCGTGTGGCCAAACCAGCATTTCCCCGGGCACATGGGACACGAGAGAGTGACCGCCAAGAATTTGAAAGTCGTGAAAGTGGACACGGACGAAAACCTGCTTTTGGTGAAGGGATCGGTGCCCGGGCCGAGCGGGCGGTACATTTTCATCCGTAAGGCCAAGAGCGCGAAGTAGACGGTTTTGAGATCGCGAGAAGGACAAGAGATATGCCGGTGGTGGACGTCGTCAATCTGGATGGCAAGAAAGTCGGCCAGGTGGAACTCGCGGAAACGGTTTTTGGCGCGAAGGTGAACCCGCACCTCCTGCACGAAGCCTCGCGGTGGTACCTGCGAGGGTTGCGGGCGGGCACACACAAGACCAAAGACAAGAGCGAGGTCAGCGGCGCGGGCCGCAAGCTCTGGCGGCAAAAGGGCACCGGCCGCGCGCGTGTCGGCTCGATTCGCTCGCCTCTTTGGCGGCACGGCGGCACGGTCCACGGACCGGAGCCGCGGGATTACCGCTACGCGCTGCCCAAGAAAATGTTGCTCGGGGCGCTGCGTTCGGCGCTTTCCGCAAAACTCGCAGAACAGAAACTAACGGTGGTGGAGGGCTGGACGCTCGAGTCGCACAAGACGCACAACCTCGTTTCGGCGCTCGCAAAACTGAATCGCACGAGGTCGGCGTTGCTCGTTTCACACGGCGAAAATCGCAATCTGGAGCTGGCCAGCCGCAACATCGAAGGTGTAAAGCTCGCCGCGCCCAATATGCTGCAGCCCTACGACGTTCTGAAGCATGACCTGGTGCTGCTCTCGAAGGACGCCGCGGCGCGTTTGAACCATTCGCTCGATCCGGAGAAAAAGCCGGTGGTCGTGCCGGACGTGGCCACCATTGCGCCGGCGGCCAAGCCGGCCAAGAAAGAGGCTCGGCCAAAGGCGGCGGCCAGGAAACTGACGACCAAGAAAGCGGCGAAGCCGAAAACCAAGAAGGGGAAGGAATAAGCCATGGCAGCCCCTCATTATCAAATCATCCGGCGGCCGATCATCACGGAAAAAGGCCTCGGCATGAAAGAGACGCAGCATACCGTGGTTTTTGAAGTTTCGTCGGCGGCAACCAAGACGGAAATCAAAGAAGCAGTGCAGCAGATTTTCAAGGTGAAAGTCGACAACGTGCGCACCGCGAACTTTGTCGGCAAGATGCGCCGGCGCGGCCAGAACGAAGGCTACCGGCGCGATTGGAAGAAGGCCTACGTAAAGCTCGCCGAGGGCGAGAAGATGATCGAGTACGCGGAGAACCTGTAAAGCGGAAACACCAGGGAAGAAAAGGATTTAGAAGGTAAGAGGCAGCGATGGGACTTAAGAGCTTTAATCCATACACGGCGTCACGGCGGTTTATCACCGTCGTGGAAAAGAGCCACATCACCAAGCAGCAGCCGGAGAAGGCGCTGCTCGAGCCGAAAAAGCGTTCGGGCGGGCGCAACAACCAGGGTGAAGTGGTGATCTGGCACCGCGGCGGCGGGCACAAGAAACAGTACCGCAAGGTGGACTTCCGTCGCGACAAAATCGGCGTGCCCGCGAAAGTGGCGGCCATCGAGTACGACCCGAATCGCAGCGCGAACCTGGCGCTGTTGCACTATGCCGATGGCGAGAAGCGCTACATCATTCATCCCATCGGGTTGGAAGTCGGCGCCACGGTTTCCACCGGCGAAGGCGCGGACATTCTCCCCGGCAATGCGCTGCAGTTCAAGCACATTCCGCCGGGGACCATGGTCCACAACCTGGAGCTGTATCCCGGGCGCGGCGGGCAAGTGGTCCGCTCGGCCGGCAGTTCGGCGCAGTTGCTGAGCAAGGAGGGGGAAATTGCGCTGGTGAAGCTGCCTTCGGGCGAAGTCCGCAAGTTTTCTGTGGACTGCATGGCCACGATTGGCCAGGTGGGCAACCTTGACCACGAGAATGAGACCTACGGAAAGGCCGGGCGCACGCGGTGGCGCGGCATCCGTCCGACGGTTCGCGGCGTGGCGATGAACCCCGTGGATCATCCGCACGGCGGCGGCGAAGGGCGCGTCAAAGGCAATCATCCGCAGACGCCCTGGGCGTTCCCGACGCTCGGCAAGAAGACGCGGCACAACAAGCGCACCGACAAATTTATTGTCGAGCGCCGGAAGTAAAGGGACAGAAGTAAACAACGGCAATGGACGCAAGGTGAGGACCGGGCGGTGAAGGAAGAGCAGCCCGGTGAGGCAGAGATGATGCGAGCGACAAGAACACGAACAGCGGGACGGCGCAGCCGCCCAATCAAGCACGCGGCGAAGCGCCGCATGGCAAAACTAAGCAAGCCGGTGCGCCCGGTGCGCGTTGCCGTGGCACCTCCGGAGCCCGTGCTTTACAAGCTGTGCAGGCCGGGCTGGGCGGTGATCGTGGAGCGCATTCCGAATGCGCAGGGCACGCGGTTTGTCTGCCCGTTTTGCCCGAAGTCGCACCGCGTACCCGGGCCCGTGCGCGGCTTCAAGAAAGTGCGGCGCGCCCAGTGGAGCCGCTTGCGGCGAGTGGAGGAATAGCGAAGCCATGGCACGCTCATTGAAAAAAGGGCCGTTCGTCGACGGCCACCTGCGCGAAAAGGTGGAAGCGCTGAACACGCGCAATGAGAAAAAAGTGGTGAAGACCTGGTCGCGACGTTCGACGATCGTGCCGGAAATGATCGGTCACACCATCGCCGTGCACAACGGCAAGAAGTTTATTCCGGTGTACGTGACCGAGCAGATGATCGGGCACAAGCTGGGCGAGTTTTCGCCAACGCGTTCGTTCAAGGGCCACGGCGTGAGGGCGGCCCTCGAAAGGGCCGCGGGCGTGGCGCCCGCAGGAGGCGGCGCACCAGGGGCGGCGGCAGCACCCGCGGCTCCGGCGCCGAAGTCATAAGCCATGGCTGAAGCGCAAATCGTTACGGGATCGATCGAAGCGCACGCCCTCGCGAGGCACGTGCGCATGTCGCCGCAGAAGGCGCGGCTGGTGATGGATCTGATTCGCGGGCAGAAAGCGCCCGAGGCGCTGCAGACTTTGCAGTACACCCAGAAGCGCGCCGCCAAGCACATTGCGAAAGTGCTGCGCAGCGCCATTGCCAACGCGCGGCAAAAGGCCGATGAAGCCGGAGCGCCGCTCGACGAGGATGAATTGTACGTTGCGAACTGTTTTGTGAACGAAGGCCCGCGCTGGAAGCGGCTGCGTCCGGCGCCCATGGGCCGTGCGTTCCGCTACCAGAAGCGCACGGCGCATCTCTGGGTGGGCGTGGCCGAGCATCATGTGGCCGCCAGAGAGCGCGTGGCCGCCAACGTTGCGGAAGCAGAAGCCCAAAAAGGTGTGCGCGGCACGGCCCGCCGGGTCCGCAAGGCCTTGACCGGGAAGCAAGCGCCGCCAAAGAAGGGAAAGAAGTAGTCGGCCCGGTGGGCCGCATGAAGGAAACACAATGGGACAGAAAACGCATCCGTACGGATTCCGGCTCGGCTACAACAAGCCGTTCAAGTCGCGCTGGTACGCCGACAAGGAATACGCCGACTTGCTGCACGAAGATGTCAGGCTGCGCACCGAGCTGAAAGACAAGCTGAAGAGTGCGGGCATCAGCTCGATCGATATCGAGCGCGCCGCCAACAAGCTGGTCGTGCGCATTTACACTGCCCGTCCTGGAATCATCATCGGGCGCAAAGGCGCGGAGATCGACAAGCTCAAGCAGGATGTGCAGAAGCGCACGAAGCGCGAAGTGCACATCGATATCCAGGAAGTTCACCGCCCCGAATTGGATGCGCAACTTGTGGCCGAATCGATTGCGCTGCAACTCGAAAAGCGCGTGGCTTTTCGCCGCGCGATGCGCAAAGCGGTGGATTCGGCGCTGCGCTTCGGCTGCAAGGGCATCAAGGTGCGCGTGGCCGGCCGGTTGAACGGCGCGGAAATCGCGCGCAAGGAGTGGTACCTGCAGGGCCGGCTGCCCCTGCAAACGCTGCGCGCGGACATTGATTTCGGCTTTGCGCAGGCTTATACGACTTACGGCGTGATCGGCGTGAAGTGCTGGATCTATCAGGGGGAAAACATTCCGCGGCGGGCGTCCAAGGTGCAGGAACCGCGCGAAGCCGCTGCCGCGGTGGCGTAAATCGTCAACGAAGAAGGCGGAGTCCGGGAAGCGAGAACAGAACGATGTTGATGCCGAAAAAAGTGAAGTACCGCAAGCAGATGCGCGGGCGCCGCAAAGGCAAGGCCTGGCGCGGCGGCGGTTTGTCGTTTGGCGAATACGGCTTGAAGGCGCTCGAAAACGCCTGGATCACCGACCGCCAGATCGAGGCTTCCCGCGTAGCCATTACGCGCTTCATCAAGCGAGGCGGCAAATTGTGGATCCGCATTTTTCCGGACAAGCCCTTCACCAAGAAGCCTGCGGAAACCCGCATGGGCAAAGGCAAAGGCGCCCCGGAACGCTGGGTGTCGGTGGTAAAGCCGGGACGCATCCTTTTCGAAATGGCCGGAATCGACGAAGCGACGGCACGGGAAGCGCTGGGATTGGCCGCGCACAAGCTGCCCATCCCCACGCGATTCGTCACCCGTTCGGGAGGATTTTGAGTATGCCGCGGCGCATTGAGAAAATCCGCGAAGCCGGCAGGGAAGAGCTCGAAGCGCAGCAGAAGGAGTTGACGGAGCTGATTTTCCGCCTGCGTTTTCAGTTGACCACCGGGCAGGCGGAAGCCCTGAAGCGGCTGCGCGAGGCGAAAAAAGATTTGGCGCGGGTGAAGACGCTGCTGCGCGGCCAGGAACTGAGGAATGCATAAATGGCAACCGAGACAAACGCCGCAACGGCGGACACGCGCGGCGATCGCACCGCGCTGACCGGCAAGGTCACCAGCGCAAAGATGGAAAAGACCATCGTCGTCGAGATCATCCGTCTGGTGAAGCATCCGAAATACCGCCGCGTGGTGCGCATCGCCAAGAAGTTTTACGCGCATGACGAAAAGCGCCAGGCCAAGCCCGGCGACACCGTGCGCATTGTGGCGTCGCGGCCTATTTCAAGGCTTAAGCGGTGGCGGTTGAAAGAAGTGCTGGCGTCGAGTGCGTCGGCGAAGTAAGAGAGGCAGGGGAGCAGGCCAATGATTCAGATGCGAACCTGGCTGACGGTGGCGGACAATTCCGGCGCGCGCAAGCTCATGTGCATTTTGCCCGTGGGCGGCGATGCCGGATTGAAAGCCGGGCTGGGAGATATCGTCACCGCGTCGGTGAAGGAAGCGACGCCGGAAAGCCAGATCAAGGAAGGCAAAGTGGTGAAATGCGTGATTGTGCGCATGCGCAAAGAGCAGCGCCGCAAGGACGGCACCTACATCCGGTTCGACGACAACGCCGCGGTGCTGATCAACGACGCGCTAGAACCCATCGGCACGCGCGTGTTCGGCCCAGTGGCGCGCGAACTGCGCGACAAGAAATTTACCAAGATCGTTTCGCTGGCGCCGGAGGTCTGGTAAGCCATGGCACTCGCGCACGGAAGAGCTGAGCGGCACAACATGCAAGTCCGCAAGGGCGACAACGTCAAAGTGATCGCCGGCAAGGACGCTGGAAAGAGCGGGCGGGTTCTTTGGGTCAACGGCCAGAAGAATACCGTGGTTGTGGAGCATGTGGGCATCATCAAGCGCCACACGCGTCCCAACCCTTCGAAGAACGTAAAGGGCGGGATCATCGAGAAGGAAGGGAGCATCAACGCCTCCAACGTGATGATCGTTTGCCCGAGCTGCGGCAAGCACACGCGCGTTGGCCACACGATTTTGCCGGACGGCTCGAAAATGCGCAGTTGTCGGCATTGCAAGGCCACGCTGGACAAGTAAAGGTAAACGATGAGGCGCAAAGGGCGATGAAAAGCCGATTGCAGGAAAAATACCGGGGAGAGACGGTCCCGGCGCTGATGAAGCGCTTTGGCTGGAAGAACCGCATGGCGGTTCCCAAGCTCGAGAAGATCACGGTAAACATCGGGCTCGGCGAAGCCAGCCAGAACGTGAAGCTGCTGGACACCGCCGCGCAAGAGCTCGGGCAAATCACCGGGCAGAAGGCCATCATAACGCGGGCCAAAAAGTCCATTGCGAACTTCAAGATCCGCAAGGGCATGCCCATCGGCTGCGCCGTCACGCTCCGCGGCGACCGCATGTACGAATTTCTCGACCGGCTGTGCAACGTGGTGCTGCCGCGCGTGCGCGACTTCCGCGGCTTGCCCTCAAACGCTTTCGACGGCCGCGGAAATTACACGCTGGGGCTCAAAGACCAGCTGGTCTTTCCGGAGATTGACTACACGAGAGTGGACAAGATCAAGGGCATGAACATCACGCTGACCACGTCGGCGAGAAACGACGAGCAGGGACGCGAGCTGCTGAAAGGCCTCGGCGTTCCCCTGCGCGAAAGAGGGGCGGCTTAATCCATGGCACGAACGGCAAAAATCGCCAAGACCCGCAAGAAGCCGAAATTCAAGGTCCGCATGCGCAACCGCTGCCGCGTCTGCGGCCGAGCGCGCGGCTATATTCGCAAGTTTCAGATGTGCCGCATCTGTTTTCGCGGCATGGCGCTGCGCGGGGAAATCCCGGGCGTGGTGAAAGCCAGCTGGTAGGAGAATCATGCAAACCGATCCCATTGCCGATTTCTTGACGCGCCTCCGCAACGCGGCGGCCGCCAAGCACCAGCGCGTCGATGTTCCGGTCTCCAAGCTCAAGACGGAAATCGCGCGCATTCTGAAGGAAGAGGGTTACATTTCGACGTACAAGCTGGTGGATGAGAACAAGACGCGCAAAGTGCTGCGCGTTTTCCTGAAGTACACGCCCGACCGCCGCAGCGTCATCAGCGGCTTGCGGCGGATTTCCAGGCCCGGCGCACGCGCCTACCTTGGCGTGACGGAGATTCGGCCGGTGGTGGGCGGCCTGGGCATCAGCATTCTGACCACCCCGCGAGGCGTGATGAGCGGCCGCGCCGCGCGCAAGAGCAAAATTGGCGGGGAGATTCTTTGTGAGGTTTGGTAGGGAAGGGTAGGGCGCGCAGGCGGCGCCCCAGTCAGCGACAAGGATAAACAGATGTCACGGATCGGAAACAAACCAATTGCCGTGCCCCAGGGCGTAAAGATCGCGCTCGAGGGCGGCAAAGTCGAAGTGCAGGGGCCGAAGGGAAAGCTTTCGGTGGCGGTGCCGCGGGGCATTACCTTCGAGCACAAGGACGGAACGCTCGTGGCCAAGCGCTCGACCGAAGAGCATCGCGCTCTGCACGGCTTGGCGCGCGCGCTGGTGGCCAACGCCGTGCACGGCGTCACCTCGGGTTTCAAGAAGGAACTGGACATTGTCGGCGTCGGCTACCGCGCGGAACTAAAGGGCAAAAGCGTGGCTTTCGCGCTCGGCAAATCGCATCCGATCGATTTTCCGATTCCCGAAGGCATTCAAGTGGTCCTGGACAAGCAAACGCACATTGTCGTGAGCGGCGCGGACAAGGGCCAGGTCGGCCAGGTGGCCGCCGACATGCGCGCGCTGCGCCCGCCCGATCCGTACAAGCAGAAGGGCGTGCGCATCACCGGCGAGCGGCTGAAGAAGAAGGCTGGCAAAGCGGGCGCCAAGGCCGGCGGCGCAGCAGCCTAAGGAGACGAGACCGTGGCATCGGCATCAGTCAGGAAGCTATCCCGGGATTTGCACCGCCAACGCGTGCACGCGCGCGTGCGCACGCGCGTCGAGGGCACTCCCGAGCGTCCACGGCTTTCCGTGTACCGCTCCCTGGGGCACATCTACGCACAGGTCATCGACGACCGCTCCGGCAAGACGCTGGTCTCCGCGAGCTCTATCGATGCCGAAATAAAAAAGAATTTGAAGGGCGGCGGCAACGTCGCGGCGGCCAAAGTCATCGGCAAGACCATTGCCGAACGCGCCAAGTCCGCTGGAGTGAGCAAAGTGGTGTTCGACCGCGGCGGGTACAAGTATCACGGCCGCGTCAAGGCGCTCGCGGATGCGGCGCGGGAAGCGGGGTTACAGTTCTAAACTTATGTCCAAGCAAATTTTGCGGGAAAGTCTAGCGGTTCGCCGCCTCCTCGAGGTGAACCCTTCGGATTTGAAAGATGACGTGATCGCCATCAACCGCGTCACCAAAGTCGTCAAGGGCGGCAAGAACCTGAGTTTTTCGGCATTGGTGGTGGTCGGTGACAGTCACGGCCATGCCGGGTTCGGCATGGGCAAGGCGCGCGAAGTGCCCATGGCCATCAAGAAGGGCATCGAGCAGGCCAAAAAGAACCTGATCAAAATGAACCTCAAGGGTTCTACGATTCCTCACCAGGTTCTCGGGCGTTACGGCTCGGCGCAGGTGCTGCTGAAGCCCGCTTCCGAAGGCACCGGGGTGATTGCCGGCGGCCCGGTGCGCAAGGTGATGCAGGTCGCGGGTATCACCAATGTGCTGACGAAATCCATCGGCACGTCCAACCCGCACAACGTCGTCAAGGCGACGTTTGCGGCCTTGCTGGGTCTGAAAGACGCGGCGCAAGTGGCCGAGACACGCTCGAAAACCGTGGAAGAGATCAGCGGCAAGCCGGCCAAAGAGAAGGCTGCCGTCAGTGAGAGCAACGCATGACCGCGCAAAAGAAAACTGCCGCAAAAAGCTCCGGCAACGTGAAGATCAAGTGGGTGGTCAGCTTCATCGGCTGCACCGATGACATGCGCCAGACCATCCGCGGCCTGGGTTTGCGGAGATTGCATCAGGTGGTGGAGCGCCAGGACACGCCGGCGGTGCGCGGCATGATTCACAAGGTGCGGCACCTCGTGGAAGTGGTGGAGTAGGGCCATGGCGAAAAAAACTGCAAGCCGTCCGCGCAAGCGCCGCCAGCGCAAGCCGGCGACTCCGGCATCGAAAGAGCGCCGCTTGTTCACGCTCTCGAATTTGCATCCGCCGGCGGGTTCGCGCATCCGCAAGGTCCGCGTCGGCCGCGGCATCGGCTCCAAACTGGGCAAAACTGCGGGCGCCGGCAACAAGGGGCAGAAATCCCGGCGCGGCTATTCGCGTCGCCGCGGATTTGAAGGCGGCCAGATGCCGCTGCACCGCCGTGTCCCGAAGCGCGGTTTTCACAACCCGTTTCGCGTCACGTATTCGATCGTGAACCTGGCAGAGCTCAATGTTTTTCCGGCGGGGGAAACGGTCACGCCGGATCTGCTGCGTGCGCACGGTTTTGTCCGCCGCGCGACCGACCCGGTGAAGATCCTGGGCGATGGCGAATTAAAGAACAAGCTGGCCATTCACGCGCATGCATTTAGCGCCTCAGCCAAGGAGAAAATTACCAAGGCGGGGGGCACGTTTGAGGTGGTAGCCTAAGAAAACTCGTAGGGTACAGCTATGAACCGGTTTATCGAAGCCATCCGAAACATGTTCCGCGTCGAAGATTTGCGGAAGCGCGTGCTTTTCACGCTCGCGTTGCTGGCGGTGTATCGCATCGGCGCGCACATCCCCACCCCGGGTATCAATGTCACGGAGTTGGAGCGCATCTTCACCCAGGCGCAGGGTTCGGCCCTGGGGCTGTTCGATTTGTTCAGCGGCGGCAACTTCCGCAACCTTACCATCTTCGCTTTGGGCATCATGCCCTACATCACCGCATCGATCATCCTGCAGTTGATGCAGGTGGTGTTCCCTTACCTCGAGCGGTTGCAGAAGGAGGGCGAACTCGGCCGGCAGAAGATCACCCAGTACACGCGCTACCTGACCATTGCGCTCAGCATTATCCAGTCGCTAACGATCGCCGGCACACTCCAGTCGCAGGCGAATCTGGTCTATCATCCGGGCCTCCCTTTCGTTTTGATGACCGTTCTCACGCTGACCACCGGCTCGGCCTTCATCATGTGGCTGGGCGAGCAGATCAGCGAGCGCGGTATTGGCAACGGCATGTCGCTGATCATTTTTGTCGGTATTGTGGTCGGATTGCCTCGCGCCGTCAGCGATCTTTACGAGAAGGCGTTCGTAACCCACCAGTGGGGCGGCTTTACGCCCATCTACATGATTCTTCTGGTTGTCTTGATGATCGCGGTGGTGGCGTTCATCGTTTTCATGGAAGGCGGTCAGCGCCGCATTCCGGTGCAATACGCCAAGCGCGTCGTCGGACGTCGCGTCATGGGCGGACAGTCTTCCTATCTGCCGCTGCGCGTCAACTCCGGCGGCGTGATTCCGCCGATTTTTGCCAGCTCTCTTTTGGCTTTTCCGGCAACCATCGCGCTTGCCCTCAATCACCGATACGCTTTTGTGGACACCATCCAGTCCTATGTCAAATGGGGCGAGCCGCTTTACACGCTGCTCTACGTCGCGCTGATTCTGATCTTCTCGTTCTTTTACATCGGCATCGTCTTCAACCCCACGGAGCTTGCCGACAACATGCGCAAGAATGGGGGCTTCATCCCCGGAATTCGGCCTGGGCGCACTACTTCCGAACACGTCAGCAGGATTCTGAAGCGGCTCACGTGCATTGGCGGGATCTACCTGGCGGCCGTGTGCTTGCTCCCCGAGTGGATGATCGCCGGGATTCACCTCGACCACCTCGGGTGGGGCATCGGCGCCTGGTTTGACCGCCACTTCCCCGTGTGGTTCCTGAAAGGTCTCGCCGTGAACTTCTATTTTGGCGGCACCTCGCTCCTGATCGTCGTCGGCGTAGCCATGGATACCGTGCAGCAGCTCGAGGCGCAGCTGGTGATGCGGAACTATGAAGGGTTTGCGCGGAAGGGCCGGTTGCGCGGTCGCCGCTAGGAGAGACAAGCGGAGTGGCTCCGGAGACTCGGGTCCCGGAAAGATTGGACCGCGCCGTGATTTTCCTTGGGCCCCCGGGCGCAGGAAAAGGCACGCAGGCGAAGGAATTGGCAAAGCTCTACCGGGTGCCGCACCTTTCGACCGGGGACATGTTTCGCGAGCACGTCAGCCTAGGGACGCCGCTCGGTGAGCAAGTGAAGCCGATTATGGCGCGCGGCGAGCTGGTTCCGGATTCCCTGGTCCTGAAAATGGTCCGGGAGCGCATCGAGAGACCGGATTGTTCGCATGGCTTTGTGTTTGACGGGTTTCCCCGGACCGTCACGCAGGCGCAGTACCTGGGCGTCCTGCTGCGGCAGAACGGTTATCGGCCGGCGCTGGTGGTGCATTTTGCGCTGGATCCGGCGCTGGTGCTGAAACGCATCACCGGCCGGCGCATGTGTAAGGTAGGCGGCGAGATCTATAATATTCATGAGCGCCCGCCAAAAGTGGATGGCCGCTGCGACAACGACGGTGGAGAGCTGATACAGCGGCCGGACGACCGGGAAGAAATTGTAACGCCGAGGCTCGAGGCCTACGAAAAGCTGACCGAGCCGCTGGTGTCTTACTACCGGAGGCTCGGGCGCTTGCACGACGTGGACGCCTCGAAGAGCATTGAAGAAGTGAAGCAGCGCGTGCTCGAGATTGTCCGCAATTCGCGCTAGACGGTTCGGCTGGCGCGGATCGGGCTGCGGAAGTCGGACAGGCAAGGGCCGCCCGTAAAAGGATCGGATGGCGATTTACCTGCGAAGTGCCGAAGAGCTCGAGAAAATGCACCGCGCAGGGCTCATCGTCTACGACGTTTTGACCGCGCTGCGAAGCGCCGTCAAGCCCGGCATGACCACGATGGACCTCGAGAAATTGGCCGAGGAAAAAATCGCCGGAAGGCCGGGGCGCGCCGCGTTCAAGGGATACCGCGGGTATCCCTGCATGCTGTGCACTTCGGTGAACAGCGAGATCGTCCACGGGATTCCGTCGCCCAAACGCAAATTGTGCGAGGGCGACATCGTCTCAATCGATTTCGGGATGGAAGTGGACGGCTACTACGCGGATTCCGCGGTCACCGTCCCTCTAGGCCGGATTCGGCCGGAGGTGCAGAAGCTGCTGGATGTGACCCGCGAATCGCTGGACCGCGCGATTGAAAAGATGCGCGACGGCAACCGCTTGGGCGACGTCGGCCACGCGGTGCAGAGTTGGGTCGAGCAGAACGGGTTTTCGGTGGTGCGCGAGTTTGTTGGGCACGGCATCGGCACCAGGATGCATGACGAGCCCAACCTTCCGAACTACGGAGAAGAAGGGCGCGGCGCGCGGTTGCAGGAGGGCATGGTCATCGCTATCGAGCCGATGGTGAATGCCGGCCGCCCGGAAGTGCGGATGCGGGGCGAGTGGGTCGCGGAAACTGCCGACGGCAGTCCCTCGGCGCACTTCGAGCATACCGTGGCGGTCACCGCCAACGGACCGTGGATTTTAACGCGCCCGAAAGAGCAGACCGGCCCGTCGTGGTAGCCGTTTCTAGAGGCCCGGCTTTAGCCCGGCTCTGGTAAGCAACAGGAGAATATGGCGAAGGGGTTCGAGGACAAAAAGAAGGGCGACAAAGGCGACTCGGGAAATCCCAAAGAGGACGCCATTGAAGTGATGGCCACGGTCATCGAGCCGCTGCCCAACGCCATGTTCCGCGTCGAACTGGAAAACAAGCACCAGGTTCTGGCGCATGTCTCCGGCAAGATGCGCAAGAATTTCATCCGCATTCTTGCGGGAGACAAAGTGGCCGTCGAGCTTTCGCCGTACGATTTGACGCGCGGCCGCATCGTCTATCGCTATAAGTAGGGTGAAGGCTTTCGCAGCTTTCCCGGTGGCGTAGTCGAACGGACGCTGGGCCTAGAGTCGGCTGGAGGCCGGAGGTTAGTAAAGGATTGAGGGGAACATGAAAGTTCGGGCATCGGTGAAAAAGATTTGTGACAAATGCAAGGTGATCCACCGGCGCGGCGTGGTGCGGGTGATTTGCGTCAACCCCAAGCACAAGCAGCGCCAGGGATAAAGGCGGTCATTCGTCTCAAAGTTGTAAGTTCTAAGTTCAGAACGGGAAGCATCGGCAGGAAGGTTGCAGGAAGACTCTGAACCAAGAACTTATCACTTAGAACTTGGAGAAATCATGGCACGCATAGCAGGTGTAGATCTTCCGCCGCAAAAGCGCCTTTGGATCGGGCTGACCGCGATCTATGGCATCGGGCAAGCGCGCGCACGCAGGCTTGTCGCGAAGGCCGGCGTGGATCACACGAAGAAGATTCGCGACCTGACGGAAGATGAAATCAACCATATCCGCCAGGCCATCGAGCAGGAAGGCCGCGTTGAGGGCGATCTCCGCAAGGAGATTCAGATGAACATTCGCCGGCTGATTGAAATTCAGGCCTATCGCGGGATTCGTCACCGCCGCAATCTGCCGGTTCGCGGACAGCGCACGCATACAAACGCGCGAACGCGCAAGGGTCCGCGGCGCGGCGCCATCGCCGCCAAGAAGAAGACCGTCGGCAAGAAGGGCTAGCGAGATCGGCTGTGGAGGGCACGGGATGCTGTGCCTCTCCTTCGACAGATTTAGAATTTGGCAGTCGAAAGAACGGAGTGCATCGTGGCAAAAGAACCAAAAAGCGCGGCTACCACGCCGGAAGGTGCGGCGCCGGCGAAGCCGGCGGCAAAGCGCAAGAAGGAATTCAAGAAGAAGCGCGAACGTCGCGTGGTCCCGCACGGCCTCGTGTACGTGGCTGCGTCGTTCAACAACACGCAGATCACGATCACCGACCTGGACGGCCGCACCATGTGCTGGTCCTCGGCTGGAGCGATCGGCTTCAAAGGCTCGCGCAAGGGCACGCCTTACGCCGCGCAGCAGGCTTCGCTGGCCGCCGCGGGCGTGGCGCGCGATCAGTATGGCATGAAGAGCGTGGAAGTTCGTGTAAAGGGCCCGGGTTCCGGACGGGAATCCGCCGTCCGCGCCCTGTCCGCCGCGGGGTTGCACATTGTGCTGATTCGCGACATTACGCCGATTCCACACAATGGCTGCCGGCCCCCGAAGCGCCGCCGCGTGTGAATTGGCAGCGCCGCCACTCTTGGCTGGGGCTCATAGGATCGTGCACAGGCGGGAGTGCCGGTGCCACCTCCGCCGGACGGAATCTGGCGATTGGCTAAGCTTGCAGATTTTTTCGAAGGGAGAATAGAAATTGGCAAGACATCGTGATGCCGTCTGCCGCCTGTGCCGCAGGGAGGGGCAGAAGCTGTTTTTGAAGGGCCTGCGCTGCTTTACGGAGAAGTGCGCCATTGAAAAGCGCAACTTCGTACCGGGGCAGCACGGCCAATCGCGGCGTGCCAAGGTGGTCGGCTACGGCTTGCAGTTGCGCGAAAAGCAGAAGGTGAAGCGCACCTACGGCCTGCTCGAGCGCCAGTTCCGCAACTACTTTGAAAAAGCGGTGCGCATGAAGGGCCCGTCGGGCGAGAACCTGATTGTCATGCTGGAGCGTCGTCTCGATAACGCGGTGTGGCGCGCCGGCTTGGCGTCTTCGCGCTCGCAGGCCAGGCAGCTCGTGCTGCACGGCCACGTGCGCGTGAACGGCAAGAAGGTCAACATCCCTTCCTACCTCGTCAACGTCGGCGAGGAAATCTCCATCAAGGAAAACATGCACCAGAACGCGGTGGTCCTCGAAGCGCGCAACGTCGCACAGAGCCAGAACGCAGTGCCTTGGCTCGAGCAGCAGCGCGAGCAGTTCAAGGCCAAGGTTGTGGCTCTGCCCAAGCGCGAAGATGTGCAGACGCCGCCGATTAATGAGCAGCTCATCGTCGAGCTGTACTCGAAGTAAATTTCGAGTCTTCAGTTCTTAGCTTTCGGTTTAGGGGTTCGGCGGGCAGACTCGGTTTGCGGATTAAGGGGCTCAAGCGAACGTAAAAAAGTTTTAGGTTTTCAAGGTTTTCTACGTAAAACAAACAACGAAGAGCTTTTCAAGGATTTGTGGGCCGGGCATTCCGGCCCGGAAAGAAGGAACAAGATGTGGAAAGGTTTTCAAAAGCCGAAGCACCTCGCGTCCGATCTCGAATCGCTGACCGAGAAATACGGGCGTTTCTCCGCGCAGCCTTTTGAGCGCGGCTGGGGCACCACCGTCGGTAACGCTCTGCGCCGCGCGCTGCTCAGCTCGATCGAGGGCGCGGCGGTCACCGCCGTGAAGATCGAAGGCGTGCTGCACGAATTCTCTTCGATCCCCGGTGTCGTCGAGGATGCCACGGACATCATCCTCAACCTCAAGCAGGTGCCCATCAAGCTGAACACCGATCTGCCCAAGACGATTTATCTCAACGTCGAGCAGCCCGGCACGGTCACCTCGGCAAACATCGAGGAAGACGCCGACTTCGCCGTGCTCGACAAGAGCGTGTACATCGCCACCGTTAGCGAAGGTGGCAAGCTGCAGATCGAGATGCGCGCCAAAAACGGCCGCGGCTACGTGACTGCCGACCGCAACTACGATGAAGACCTGCCCATCGGCTACATTCCGGTGGACAGCGTCCACTCGCCCGTGCGTAAGGTCAACTACTCGGTCGAAGCGGCTCGTCTCGGCCAAATGACCGACTACGAAAAGTTGATGATGGAGGTCTGGACCAACGGCGCCATCACCCCCAAGGACGGTATCGGCTACGCCGCCAAGCTGGTGAAGGATCACATGAGCATCTTCATCAACTTCGAGGAGCCCGTGGAAACCGTCGAAGCTCCGCAGGACACTTCGCACGACCCGCGCCTCGAGCATCTGGACCGCTCCGTCGAGGAGCTCGAGCTCTCCGTGCGCTCTTACAACTGCCTGAAGAACGCCAATATCCAGACGATTCGCGAGCTCGTGCAGAAGAGCGAAAACGAAATGCTCAAGACCAAGAACTTCGGCCGCAAGTCCCTCAACGAGATCAAGGAAATTCTCACCAAGATGGGCCTTGCGCTGGGCATGAAGTTCGATGAGCACGGCCGCATCATCTGGCCGCCGCTCCCGAGCCAGACCGCGGCGCCTTTGCCGGAAGACACCGTCGGACTGTAAGGGGACATTTCCGGGCGGCGGCCTTACGCCGCGGTCCTAAGTAAGGCTTTCTAGTGGCCGCCTTCGGAACCGGGCTCCGGTCCGCAAGTCGTTGCAGCGGCGCGGTTTTTAAAGCTCGGTTCTGTAGCGGGGCTTCCGCCCCGTTTTTGAGAGCAACTTTGCGGTAGCGAGCGGACCTCGTCACCGATGGACTGAAAACTGGGAACCAAAAACTAACAACGGGAAACAACCATGCGACATCTCAACTCCGGATCAAAACTCGGCAAGCAGCCCGATCATCGCCGCGCCGTCCTGCGCAGCCTGGTCACCAACCTGTTTCAACACGGGCGCATCACCACCACGCTCACGCGCGCCAAGGCCGCTCGCCCCATGGCCGAAAAAATGATCACGCTCGGCAAGCGCGACACGCTACAGGCGCGCCGCCAGGCGGCTTCTTATCTCCTGGTGCCGGCCGTCACGCAAAAGCTCTTCAGCGAGATCGCGCCGAAGTTTGGCGACCGCGCTGGTGGTTACACGCGCATCATCCGAGCCGGCAATCGCGTCGGCGACAACGCCAAAGTGGCCATCCTCGAAATCATCGGCTACCAGTACCAGGAAAAAGAAAAGAAAGAAAAGACCAAGAAGGAAGAGCCCGCCGAAGCCGCCAGCTAGCCGTTCCGCTAATCGCAATATTAGGCTGTGGCGACGCACTTGCCTTGCTTACCGTTCTTACCGAGGGGAAAGTTTGTACCTTATCCTCGGTAACCGAGGAGTGTGCATGAGCAAGCCCCTCCGACCGCGTCCAGGGCACGCTGGACCTCTTGCTTTTTTCAACGTCGTCTTACAGGGTTCGGGCGCTCCCGAGAGTCTTGTGGGCGCGGTTCGCGCCGCCGTCGCCTCCCTCGACAAAAGCCTGGCGCTGTTTCACGTTCGCACCATGCCGCAGATCATTGCCGAAGCCATGACCACCACGCAATACGAAACCGTCCTGCTCGTGAGCATGGCGGCGCTGGCAGTACTCCTTGCCGCGGTGGGAACGTACGGCGTGATGTCTACCATCGTGGGCCAGAGAACGAACGAGATTGGCATCCGCATGGCTGTGGGCGCACGACCCCGGGAAATTCTGGCAATGGTTGTGCGCCAAGCGTTCCTGCTCGTCATGATTGGCATCGTTGTCGGCTGGGGCGGCGCGGCTGGCGCAGCCAAGGCTATCGAAAGCTTGCTGTTTCACGTGCCGCCGTTTGATCCCGTCACGTGTGCCGGCGTTTCCGCCATGCTTGCCCTGGTCGCGCTGGCAGCGTGCTGGATCCCGGTGCGCCGCGCCATGCGGGTCGACCCCATGGTCGCTCTCCGCGACGAGTAGCCAGGAGTGACTGCTCCTTGAACCTTGCGCCGGGTCTTAGTTAGCGTCGGTACCTGTAAAGGGTGAGCGCGGGGAGGATGCTGTGCGCCTCGAACATGGATCTACACGATTCCATTGAGGCTCCGCTCGCTCTTCCGCCGCCATCGCCTCGAGCGGGAACTCGACGAAGAGCTTCAGTATCACCTCGAAGCCAAGACCGAGGAGTTCCTCGCGCAAGGCATGACAGCGGAAGATGCGGGCCGCGCGGCGCTGCGCGCGATGGATGGATTGGAGCTAGGCAAGGAAGAGTGCCGCGACGCACGGAGCGTGCATTTCCTCGAAACTCTCTGCTCCAGGATGTTCGCTTCGGCCTCCGCATGATGTACAAATTCCCTGGCCTCGCCTTGCTTTCCGTGATGACCATTGCTCAAGCGTGACTCCGCAGAGAGAGGTACGCTCCCGTCGTTTTAGCACCTGAGCGAATGGTTATCCCGAGCGCGCCGCAAGGGGCCTGCTTTTTTTACTTTTGTATTGCTGCCTCGCTCTAAGGAGGGCAGCTACAACGATTTGGCGATGATGAGCGTGATGTCGTCCTGCTGTTCTCGCGGGCTGAACTGGCGGACCTTGTCGACGATGGTGTTGAGGAGGTCGTCAGAGCAAAGTGTGCGGTCGCGGCACAAGGCTTCGGCAAGGCGTTCTTCGCCGAATTGCTCCCCGGCATCATTGAACGATTCGGTGATTCCATCCGTATAAAGGGCCAGGATGTCGCCCGGGGAGATTTGCGTTTCGCTGATTTCGCAATCCCATCTCTTGAACACGCCGAGAACCGTCGCGGTGGATTCGAGACGTTCGATCGAATCATTGCAGCGTAACAGGAGAGCAGCAAGGTGGCCACAGTTCGCGTAGCGCAAGCGGCGAGTCGCATCATCGTACTCGGCGAAGAAAAGCGTGGCGAAGGCGCCGTCCGTGGTGTTCTCGCAAAAAAGCTGGTTCACCGAACGCAGCAGGCGCTGCGGCTGATCCACGGCGATAGCGCTTTGGCTGCGCAGATTGGCCTGGAGATTGGCCATCAGCAGTGCAGCGGCAATTCCTTTACCGGATATGTCGCCAATCACGAAACCGAGCCGCTCGCTCCCCAGGTCTAGGAAGTCGTAATAATCGCCGCCGACCTGCCGAGCCTGGCGGCAAATTCCTGCGTACTCCAGAGTTTTGAGCGGCGGAAGCGTTTGCGGAAAAAGCCGGGCTTGCACCTGCTTCGCGATAGCGAGTTCCTGAGCAGCGCGGCGTTCGGTCTCGATCTTCTCGGCAATGGCCCGCCGCTGGGCCTCGACGGCATGCGTAACCTCGTCGAAACTGACAAGCGAGAACGAGTTGCCGTCGGGATCCTTGAAACGGGCGAAGACGCCGCCCCAAATCGGCGGGTGCTCCGCGGCCTCTGACGATGAGGCCGCAGAGCCTGCCGTTTGCACACGCACCGGGTATTTGAGCCGCTTGAGCCGAGGATTGACCAAAAAGCGCACGCCGCGCGCGCTCCATTCCCGGAACTTGGCGAGCACGTCCTCGGTTACAAACGTGACTTGGGTGTACCGCCCGATGAGCTTGTGTTGGTCCGAGTCCCGCTCGGGGGCCACGAGGGTCAGATTTGCCGTGCCGTCCGGTGGTGCGACCGTCACGAAGTGGCGGCCGGCAAATTCTTGCGAACGGGCGTCGAAGACCAGCTGAAAGCCCAGTTGCTTCACGTAGAAGTCCACGCTGCGATCCAAATCGCGAACGAAAATGGTGACGGATTGCAGGCGTAGATAAGGGTCCCGGCGATCCAGGCGGACAACGGATCCATCAGCCCATTCGATAGGCGAGCCAGCCATGGACCAGCATTATATGACGGGACTAGCTGCGGGCGGATAAGCGGGCCGTCGCTCGGACATAAGAGCGGTGGTTCATGTCAACGAAGTGCTCGCAATCGGGCCTGTCACAAAAGACAGTGATGTAGATCACGCACAGATGTGCGAAATGGCGCACCTCAGGCCAAGATGGGAAGACTGGGAATGGAGCGCGCAAGAACTCATGCGGCAATAAGCGGTGTATTTTCTACTTGTTAGAGGTGGTTGCTGCAGGCCAGCAATCTTTGGACAGAAGCGGCCCGTGGCTTGCCCTTTGCTGTCGCGTTCTGAAAGAACAGGCGTTGAAGGAGACGACCATGGCAAGTCCTATCCCAGCAACCAGGACCGCGGTTCCCCCCTGGATGCCTCGTCCCGCAAGTCGAGGCTCAGCCTCGCAGTTGGCGGTCCTCCAGAAGGGTTCGAGCAAGGAAAGCTTCTCCGACTTTTACGAAGGCCTTTCCGAGGAGGCCGGCAAAGCCTTGCAAAAGATCGAGCACACAGTGAGCTTTCCTGCCGGCGCGATCATTTTTATGGAAGGCCACCCGGCGCGGGGCGTTTACATCCTGCGGCAAGGGCGCGCGAAACTCCTAACGACCAACAGCGACGGGCGGACCATGATCCTAAAGATTGCAACACCGGGCGAAGCGCTGGGCTTGAATTCGGTCATCACCGGGAAGCCTTACGATCTGACGGCGGAGATCCTCGAACCCGCAGAATTGGCTTTTATCCCGCGCGCGGATTTCTTCAGGTGCATCACCGAGCATGGCGATGCCTGCATGCATTTTGCGAGTCTTCTGAGCCGTGATTGCCACTTGGCCTATGATCTGGTGCGCTCGATTGGGCTGTGCCACTCGGTGCCGGAACGCTTGGCTCGTTTTTTGCTGGAATGGTCGACCAACGGGTCGGTGACCGATGGAGTCGTGCGGGTCAAACTCGCGCTGACGCACGAAGAAATCGCGCAGCTGATCGGCACATCAAGGGAGACAGTGACACGCACTCTGAGCGAATTCAAAAAGCAGCGGGCGATCGAACTCAACGGCTCGACGCTGGTGCTGAGGAACAAACCGGCCCTGGAAAGTTTGGTCGCTGCATAACAGAACCTACAAGAAAAGATCTGCTTCAAGATGGCATTCTTGGATTCAGCGTGTGGCGCACTTTGCGCGAGAGCGCGTCGTGGGAGAAAGGCTTTTCGATGAAGGCTGAATCCTCCGCCCGAAAGGCGTGCTCCAAAAGAATCCCGTTGGTATAACTCGACATATAAAGAACCTTCATCTCCGGGCGCCTTGCCAGAAGTTGTTCCGCGAGTTCACGGCCATTCATGTCGGGCATGACAACGTCGGTTAAGAGCAAATGGATTGGTGCGTGATGGCTTTCGGAGATACGGAAGGCCTCGCGAGGGTTGGCAGCCATCAGAACGTCATACCCATCGCTCACCAGGAAATCGCGCGTAACCTTCGCAAGAAGCCGGGAATCTTCCACGAGCAGAATGGTTTCCGATGCTGATGATGCCGCGTCTGCCAGCACCCTGCGGGGCGGAGAATCCGATGCTTCGATGACTCGCGGAAAATAAATCTTGAAAGTGGTGCCTAATCCTGGCTCGCTGTAGACCCAGACGTGTCCGCCGCTTTGCCGGACGATTCCGTAGACCGTCGCGAGGCCGAGTCCGGAGCCGCGGCCATGTTCTTTGGTCGTGAAAAAAGGCTCAAAGATGCGGCTAACGGTTTCGCGATCCATGCCGCTGCCGCTGTTCGTTACGCTCAATTGCACATAGGACCCGGGCCGAACATCGACATGCTCGCGAGTGTACGATTCGTCCAGTTCGACGTTGCACGTTTCTACTCTCAGGCGCCCGCCCGAAGTCATGGCGTCACGCGCATTGGCGACCAGGTTCAGGATGACTGGTGCCAATTGACTGCGATCGATCCTAATCGAGCCTACCTGCTTTCCAAGGTCCAGTTCGAAATGAATGCTTTCCCGAATAATCCTAGCCAGCAAAGGCTGCATGTCCCGGAGAACGACGTTTAGGTCCAAGATTTGGCGCTCAAAAACCTGTTGGCGGCTGAACGCGAGCAATTGACGGGTGAGGGAAGTCGCCTCTTCACCCGCCATTTTGATTTCCTGGAGTCGTTCGCCGAGATGGTTGTCCAAGGATTCATCTTGAAGAAGCAGCTCGCTGTTGCCGAGGATTACGCCAAGGAGATTATTGAAATCGTGGGCGACGCCGCCGGCCAGCCGGCCGATGGCTTCCATCCTTTCTGTTTGGGCGAGCTGTTCCTCGAGTCGCTTCGCGCGGTCTTGCTCTTGGTCACGTTGCTGCTGCGCCAGTTCACGACGCGCAATTTCGGCCTGCAAAGCCTGGTTGGACTGCTGAAGCTCTCGAGTGCGGTCGCGCACGCGAAGTTCAAGAGTCTCCTTGGCTTCGGCGAGCTCCTTCCGCGCCTGCCGCTGCAAGGTGATATCGCGGATGGCACTGAAGACCAGGATGCCGTCCTTGCTCTTGAAGGGGCTAAGACTGATTTCTACGGGGAATTCCGTGCCATCTTTGTGGCGTCCAAAAAGCTCCATGCCGGAACCCATCATGCGCAAACGGGGAGCTTTGGCGTATTGCTCGCGATGCCCCAGGTGGTTCCCGCGAAAGCGTTCGGGCATGAGATTTTCGACCGTCTTGCCCAGCAGTTCTTCCCGCTTGTAGCCAAAGAGCTTTTCCGTCTGAGCATTAACCAGCGTGATTTTGCCGGAGGCGTCCACGATGACCATGGCATCGGGGGCGGATTCGAGCAGGGTGCGAAACTTATCTTCGGTCCAGAGAAGTGTGCTTGGGCGGCCTGGTTTTGCTTGGCGACGGAGACGATAGGCAGCCATGAAAGGTCCGAGAATTTCCCGGGAAGGCATTTTAGGGGACCTTCTCCGGCTCGTCAACGTTACGGAACCTGAAGAAAACCTGAAGAAAACCTGAAGAAACCTGGAGGCCGGTTCGCGACAATGGCGAGCAGCGGTTTTTCGCTTTTCTCGAAATCCGTTTCGGAGTATCAAAGAAGTAGGGCATGGGCGTTAAGTCTGTAGGGAGGCTGCCAGGGAGCGCTTCATGGAAAGAGACGTTAGCGATCTTCTGAGTTTGTACAATCCGCACGATCCGCTGGACCACGCGTGGACGATACCTTCGCCGTGGTATTTCGACACGCAAATCGAGGAGTTGGAGCAGCGAAGCGTGTTTGGCAGGACGTGGCAAGTCGTGGGCCGCGCGGATCAGGTGCGGAATAAAGGAGAGTTTTTCACCGCGGACCTTGCCGGGGAGCCCATCGTCGTGGCACGCGGCGAAGACACCGGGTTGCGCGCGTTTTATAACGTTTGCCGGCACCATGCGGCGGCGGTAGTGACGGAGGCTCAAGGCTGCGCCCAGCAGTTCCGCTGTCCGTATCACGGCTGGACATACGGAATCGATGGAGGGCTCAAAGGCGTGGTGGAGTTCGAGGGCGTGTGCCAATTCGACCGCGCAAAGAACGGGCTTGTGCCCGTGAAAGTGGATACCTGGGAGAATTTTGTTTTTGTGAATTTGGACGGGCAAGCTGCGCCGCTCCAGGACTTTCTCGGAAAAGTTCCAGGAATTGTTCGACCGCTCGAACTGTCGAAAAAGATGAAGTTTTTTGACCGGCGCGTTTACACCCTGCAGTGCAACTGGAAAGTATATGTAGACAATTATCTGGACGGCGGGTACCACGTGCCGCACGCGCATAAGGGGCTGAACAGCGTCATCGAATATACGAAATATACGATCGAGAACCTGGAACGAGCGTGCTTGCAGTCGAGCCCGCTTTCTTCTGGGAAGAAATCCGAAGGCGGGGTGTCAGCGACGCGGCAGGGCCGGGCGTTTTATCTGTGGATCTATCCGAATTTCATGATGAACGCATACGAAGGCGTGATGGACACGAACCTGGTGTTGCCCCTGGCGGTGGACAAGTGCGCGGTGGTGTTTGACTACTACTTCGCGGACGTCAGCAGAAAGGCTGCCGCGCACCATCGCGCGAGCATCAAGGTCAGCGAAAAAGTGCAGGATGAGGACATGGCCATTTGCGATGCGGTGCAGCGTGGCCTGGCATCGCGAGCGTATGTGGCGGGGCGGCTATCCGTGCGACGCGAAGCCGGAGAGCATCTGTTTCATCGCTTGCTGCATGCGGATTTGACCAGGGCCTTGGAGCGCCCAGCCGCGGCGGATTAGCTTGACGGGGTCGAATGGAGCGATTTGAAATGATCTTCCAGGGCCTCGATTAGAGTTTTTTCCAGAAGGCCGGTCGAATCCAAATCCCAGGTGTCTCGCGCCGGGGCGAAGCGGTCCACATTTTGTCCGAAGCCTTGCAGGTGGACGGAGACCTCCACCCGCGTGTAGCCGCCGTCCAGTTCGCGGGTTGAAACGCGAATGATGGCTTTGCCTTCACTCCAAGTCACATGCCCGGCGAGGCGCCCTTCCTTGGCAAATTGCAAGAGCTCGTCTTTGTCGAGAGCACGGGCAAAGATCCAGCCGTCCGCCACAATTTCTTCCTCGGCAAAGCGCCAGGCCTGCACGCGCACGTAGGATTGAAAAAACTCCTGGATGTTCAAGGGAGAGTCCTTCGCCTCCACGCAAGCCAGCGGGATTTCCGAGGGATTGGCAGCGGCTTTTCCTTTCGTTTTGTTTTTCCGGTACGGCTTTGCACCCGTTGGGCGCACGGCGCAAGGGCGCACCATCACGGCAGAGTTGGCGGACCCGTCTTCGGGAGCTTGCGCGCAGGCGCGTTTTTCGCGGGAAGGCCCGAGGGGCAGGAGGGGCAGGAGAAGGACGGGCAGCAGAAAAAGGCGGCGTTTCTTTCGACCCGTTGGCATAACATGATGGATTTTACAGTTCGCAGGTGTGGCAGGCGAGAAAGAAAACGGAAGGCCTGGATTTGACCCTGCCGGGGGCGTCGCCTATACTGAGTATTCAAGTTGCAGGGAGAATTCTCGCCTGTCTCGTCTCTTCCGAAAGTCAGTGTGCGTTTGGGTGATCGGCGTGGAGTGGAGTTTCGCGAGCGCCGGCGCGGCACCGTCGAGAGCCGGAAAAGGTCCCGAGCAGGTTGGTTGACGTTCCAGGAAAGGACCGTTTTATGGCTGAGGCAAGCTGCCGCCGCGAGCTGGAGTTGGAAATTCCCGCCGAGGAAGTATCGAAGAAGATCGAGAGCGTGGCAAAAGAGCTCGCGCGGCTGGCGACGATTCCGGGATTCCGGCGCGGGAAAGCCCCCGTGTCGCTGATCCGGAGGAGATTCGCGGAAGACATTAAGGGGGAAGTGTTGCAAACGCTGGTTCCAGAGCGCGTGGAAAAGGCCGTGGTGGAACAGAAGCTGACGCCGGTTTCCCAGCCGAAAGTGGACAAGCTGGACTTCAACGAAGGACAGCCGCTGAAGTTTCGCGCGGTGTTCGAAGTGATGCCGGAATTCCAGCTGGGCAGCTACCAAGGGCTGGAGCTCGAAATTCCCGCCGTGGACATCACCGAGAATGACGTAGAGAAGGCTTTGGAGGAAATGCGCGAGCGAGCGGCGGCGTTTGCCCCGGTTGGGGGCCGGGTTATCCAGGACGGTGACTTCGCGCAAGTGAAGTTGCTCGGCACGCCGGAAGGCGGCGGGGATCCGCTGAAGGCGGACAGCGTGTTGTGCCACATTGGCGCGGAAGAAACCATGGAGCCTTTCAATGCGAATTTGAAGGGTGCCAATGTGGGCGATCACAAGGATTTTGACGTGGAGTATCCCGCCGATTATCCCGACGCAAAGCTCGCCGGGAAGAAATTTCATTACGCCGTGGAGATATTGGGTATCAAGACAAAGAAGCTGCCGGAGTTGAACGATGATTTCGCCAAGGATGTGAGCGAGGCGAAGACGCTCGAGGAGCTGAAAACGAAAGTTCGCGAAGGGTTGGAGCACGAGCGCGACCACCGGCACAAGGAATTGCTTCACGAAAGAGTTCTGGCGGAATTGGTGAAGAAGCACGACTTCCCGGTGCCGGAATCGCTGGTGGACCATCAGATGGACGTGCGGCTGGAGCGCGTGGTGCGCTCGCTGGCAGCACAGGGCGTGGACCCGCGCGCGGTGAACGTGGACTGGGTGGCGCTGCGGCACCGCCAGGAAGACCGGGCCAAAGACGACGTGAAGGCGGAGTTGATCATCGACCGCATCGCTACCGCGGAAAACATTGACGTGACGGAGGACGAGGTCACGCGCGAGCTTGAACACGTGGCCGGGCATAGTGGCGAATCGGCCGAAGCGATGCGCGCGCGTTTGACAAAGCAAGGAACGCTCGATAGGATGAAGGCCAAGTTGCGAAGCGATAAGACACTCGAGTGGATCGAGCAAAGCGCGAAAATCAAGACCGTCGCGGCGGCAAACGCCGCGACAGACGCAAAGTGAAATCTTCCGGCCGGGTGCCAGTGGCTTACTTCCATGAAAAAATTCGACGAACCTGATTACCGCGCAACGACCCTCGTACCGATGGTGGTCGAACAGACCAGCCGCGGCGAACGGGCGTACGATATTTATTCCCGGCTGCTGAAAGAGCACATCATTTTTATCGGCACGCCGATCGACGACCATGTGGCCAATCTGGCGACCGCGCAAATGTTGTTCCTGCAGGCGGAAGACCCGGAGAAGGACATTCAGCTATATATCAATTCGCCGGGTGGCTCGATCACCGCGGGATTCGCGATTTATGACACGATGCAATTTGTGAAGCCGGACGTGGTGACGACGTGCATCGGGCAGGCGGCCTCGATTGCCGCAGTCCTGATGACCGGGGGCGCCCCGAAGAAGCGCTTTGCCCTGCCGAACGCGCGCATCCTGATTCACCAGCCGTGGCTGTCGGGGCTGGGCGGGCAGGCCACGGACATCGATATTCACGCAAAAGAAATCCTGCGCATGCGCACGACCATCAATGCGCTGCTGGCGAAACATACCGGCCAGTCGATCGACCGCATCGAGAAAGACGTCGAGCGCGATTACATCATGAACGCGGAGCAGGCCAAGGAATACGGGATGATCGATGAGATCATCTACAAGCATCGTTAGATTTTGGGGCGCGAAGTGCTTTGCCGTTCGAAGTACGTGCCGAGGGCACGTTCCCGATAGTCCGCAGCGCCACGACTTTCTCTCTTGCTCAGGGAACAAATCGGCCTAGAATAGTAAGGATAGAGTCTCCGAAGACCCAGCGGAGCTGAGGCCTCCAAACCTGTGAAAAAATTTAACCCAGACGAGCCATTGCGCTGCTCCTTTTGCCACAAGACGCAGGAGCAAGTCGAAAAGCTGATCAGTTCGCCTTCGGACTATCCCCGCGCGTATATCTGCAACGAGTGCGTGGGCGTTTGCCAGACCATCCTGGAAGACGAAAAGAGGGAACAGGTTACGGCGCCGGCGCGCCAGCTTCCGCGGCCGCCGGAAATCAAGCGGTTTCTCGATGGCTACGTGATCGGTCAAGACCGCACGAAGAAAAAGCTCGCGGTGGCCGTGTACAACCACTACAAACGGATTTTCCTGAACAAGCAGCCGGGCGAAGTGGAACTGAGCAAGTCGAATATTCTGCTGATCGGGCCGACGGGCACGGGCAAGACGCTGCTGGCGCAAACCCTTTCGCGGATGCTGGAAGTGCCGTTTGCCATCGTGGACGCGACGACGTTGACCGAAGCGGGCTACGTTGGCGAGGACGTCGAGAACATTATTTTGAAGCTGTTGCAGGCCGCCGACGGCGACGTGCAAAAGGCGCAGCAAGGCATCATTTACATCGACGAGATCGACAAGATCGCCAAGAAGGATGAGAACCCGTCGATTACCCGCGACGTTTCCGGCGAAGGCGTGCAACAGGCGCTGCTGAAGATTCTGGAAGGTACCGTGGCCAATGTGCCGCCCCAGGGCGGGCGCAAGCATCCACACCAGGAATTCACGCCGGTGGATACGACGAATATCCTGTTCATTTGCGGCGGGGCGTTTGTCGGCCTGGAAAAAATCATCGAGAAGCGCACCGGGCGCCGCTCGCTCGGATTCCACACGGACGCCATGCCTTCGACGCCGCAGCGGCGGAACACGGAACTGCTCGAGCAGGTGCAGCCCGGCGATTTGATTCGCTACGGACTGATTCCGGAATTTGTGGGCCGCCTGCCGGTTGCCGGCGTGATGAACGATTTGGACAAAGCGGCGCTGGTCAAGATTCTGACGGAACCGAAGAACGCCTTGCTGAAGCAATACCAGAGGCTGTTTGAGTTTGAGAACGTACGCTTGCGATTTACCGAGGAAGCGCTCGAAACTGTGGCAGAGTTAGCACTGCAGCGCAAAGTGGGCGCGCGCGGCTTGCGAATGATTTTAGAAGACCTCATGCTTGAGCTCATGTACCACCTTCCCATGCAACGGAAGGTGCGCGAATTCGTGGTGAATGCGGAGATGGTGCGCACGCGCGAAATCAACTGGAGCTTGCTCGAAAAAGCCGGATGAGCCGGCTCGCGCATCAAATTCAGGGTGCGGCCAATCTTCGGCCGTATGGAACCAAGAGGCAGAGGTAGAAGTTCAGGGGCCCGCATGTTTACACGAGAAAAACAAGAGATGAGGCGCGTGCCGATGATGCCGGTGCGCGATATGGTCATCTTCCCGCAGCAGATGACACCGTTCATCGTGGGCCGGGAAGCGAGTGTGCGCGCGCTTGAAGAGGCGCTCGCCAGCGACAAAAAGATTTTCCTCTCCACGCAACACGACGCTTCGGTGGATGACCCGAAACCGGAAGAGATCTACGCGGTTGGAACGCTCGCGAATATCGTGCAGAGCGTGAAGCTGCCCGATGGCAACATCAAAGTTTTGGTGGAAGGCGTGGAGCGCGCCAGGGCGCTTTCCATCGCCACGGAAGAAGGCTTCTTTAGAGCCACGATCCGTTTGATGGGCCAGCGCATCGAGGATTCGCCGCAGGTCAAGCAGATGGTCGAGAAAGTGACCGGGCTCTACGAGCAGTTCATCAAGCTGTCGCAAAGCCTGAATTACGACACCATGATTGCGGCCGCACGCGGCGATGACCCGTCGCGTCTCTCGGACACAATCGCGGCGAACCTGCAGCTTCCCGTCGACGAAAAGCAGGACTTGCTTGAAACCGTGGATCCCCTGGAGCGGCTGAACCGCATCGGAGAGATCCTCGAGATCGAACTGGAGAAATTGAACGTCGACCGCAACATCAATACTCGCGTGAAGCGCCAGATGGAGCGCGCACAAAAAGAGTATTACCTCAACGAAAAGCTGAAGGCTATCCAGAAAGAACTGGGACGCGGCGAGAAAAGCGAAACCGACGAGCTGAAGAAGAAGATCGATGCGGCCGGCATGCCCAAGGATGTGCACGAGAAGGCCGTGCAGGAACTGAAGCGGCTGGAGTTGATGCCGCCGATGTCGGCGGAATCCACGGTCAGCCGCAACTACCTCGATTGGCTGATTGCGGTGCCGTGGAAGAAGCGCTCCAAAGAAATCCGGGACATCAAGGCGGCGGAGAAAGTGCTCAACGAGGAGCACTATGGGCTCGAGAAGATCAAGGATCGCATCCTGGAATTCCTCGCGGTGCGCCAGCTGGTGAAGAATCCAAAGGGCTCGATCCTTTGCTTTGTCGGGCCTCCGGGCGTCGGCAAGACTTCGCTGGCGATGTCCATCGGCCATGCCACGGGGCGCAAGTTCGTGCGCGTTTCGCTCGGCGGCGTGCGCGATGAAGCAGAAGTTCGCGGCCACCGGCGGACGTACATCGGGGCTTTGCCCGGCCAGATCATCCAGATGATGAAAAAGGCCGGCACGGTGAACCCGATTTTTGTGCTGGACGAAGTGGACAAAATGTCTACGGACTTCCGGGGCGACCCGTCGGCAGCATTGATGGAAGTGCTGGATCCGGAACTCAACCACGTGTTCACGGATCATTACCTGGATGTGGAATACGATCTTTCCAAGGTGATGTTTGTGTGCACGGCCAACGTGTTGCACACCATTCCGCAACCATTGCAGGACCGCATGGAAATCCTGCGGCTTCCCGGTTACACGGAACAGGAAAAAATGGAAATCGCCACACGCTTCCTGGTGAAGCGGGCGCGCGAAGTGACCGGGTTGACGGAGAAGAATCTCAAGTTCACCGAGGAAGGGCTGTTGCACATTATCCGGCACTACACCCACGAAGCCGGAGTGCGCAACCTGGAGCGCGAAATCCAGAATATCGCGCGCAAAATGGCGCGCAAGGTGGTGACCGACGGCGCGGATTCCTCGGTCGAGATTAACGCAGAAAACGTGAAGGATTTCCTGGGAGTGCTGAAATACCGCGAATTTTGGCTGGAAAAACAGAACGAAGTCGGATTGACCACCGGCCTGGCCTGGACAGAAGTGGGCGGATCGGTGCTCGCCACAGAAGCCACGCTGATGGAAGGCAAGGGGCGACTGACACTGACCGGAAAACTGGGCGACGTGATGCAGGAGTCCGCGCAAGCCGCGATGAGTTACGTGCGGTCGCGTTCGAACCTCCTGGGCCTGCCAAGGGATTTCTACCGCACGATCGACATTCACGTGCACGTGCCGGAAGGCGCGATTCCCAAGGACGGCCCGTCCGCGGGCATCACGATTTGCACGTCCATTGTGAGCGCGCTGACGAAAATCCCGGTGCGCTGCGACGTGACCATGACCGGGGAAATCACCTTGCGCGGCAAGGTTCTGCCTATCGGGGGTGTCAAGGAGAAGCTCCTGGCCGCCCACAGAATGGGCTTGCGTACGGTAGTGCTTCCGAAGGACAATGAGAAGGACCTAGCGGATATCCCGCAAGAGATTCTCTCCAGTCTCACGATCCATATTGTCGAGACCATGGATGAAGTGCTGCAGATTGCGCTGGAGCGGCCCGTCGTGCCGCTTGAGCATGCCACGGTAACGCCCGTCGCGGAACCCTACGTGGCCGGCGCCGAGAAAGACAAGAGTTTGACCAACTAAGCAGCGGTCTTCCCGCAATCTCAGACACACGAGGGGAGTGTGGGCTTCGAAGGGGGCCGGAAACTGCTTCGGTTGGGAAAGTCCGGTCTACTCATCGGCTGGTTCTCGCTCCTTCGGTTCATGGCCATAGAGCCGGTTAACCGCCAGCTTGGTGCGTCACCTCAATCCGGATTCTCAAGGTCAATTCACAACACATTAGGAAACCATGCCAAAAGAAACACACGTTGAAGGAAACAATCAGATGAGTATCAGCCTTGCCGAGTTAAAGGAAAAGAACATCACCGACCTCGCCAAGATTGCCAAGGAATTGAACATTCCCGGCGCGAGCGGGATGCGCAAGCAGGAACTGATCTTCCAGATTCTGCGGGCGCAGACCGAAAAGAACGGCTTGATCTTTTCCGAAGGCGTCTTGGAATGCCTCCCCGACGGATTCGGGTTCCTCCGCGCGCCGGAATACAACTACCTCCCCGGCCCGGATGACATCTACGTCTCTCCGTCGCAAATCCGCAAGTTCGACCTTCGCACTGGAGACACCGTGTCCGGTCAAGTGCGCCCTCCCAAGGACGGCGAGCGCTATTTTGCGCTGATCAAAGTGGAAGCGGTCAATTTCGAAGACCCCGAAGTGGCGCGCAACAAGATCTTCTTCGACAACCTGACGCCGCTTTACCCGCAGGGCCGTTTGAAAATGGAAACGGTGAAGGAAAATATGACGGGCCGCGTGCTGGATCTGCTTTGCCCGGTCGGCAAAGGCCAGCGCGGACTGATTAACGCGCCGCCGCGCACCGGTAAGACCATGATGCTGCAGGCCATTGCCAATGCCGTTGCCGCCAATCATCCGGAAGTCGCGCTGATCGTGCTGCTCATCGACGAACGCCCGGAAGAAGTCACCGACATGCAGCGCACGGTCAAGGGCGAAGTCATCAGCTCGACGTTCGATGAGCCGCCGCAACGCCACATTCAAGTGGCGGAAATGGTTTTGGAAAAAGCCAAGCGCCTGGTAGAGCACAAGCGCGACGTCGTGGTGCTGCTCGATTCCATCACGCGCCTTGCGCGCGCCTACAACGCGGTGACGCCGCCCTCCGGAAAAGTGCTTTCCGGAGGTATTGATGCCAACGCCCTGCAGCGCCCGCGGCGATTCTTCGCGGCCGCGCGCAACGTCGAAGAGGGCGGCTCGCTCACCATCGTCGCCACGGCCTTGATCGATACCGGCAGCCGCATGGACGACGTGATTTTCGAAGAGTTCAAGGGCACCGGCAACATGGAAATTTATCTCGACCGGCGCCTGGCGGATAAGCGCGTCTTCCCGGCGATTGACATCCAGCGGTCTGGCACGCGCAAGGACGAATTGCTGCTGCCCCCGGAAGAACTCAGTCGCGTGTGGGTGCTGCGCAAGGTCTTGAGCCCGCTTTCAACCGTTGAAGCCATGGAGCTATTGCTCAGCCGATTGACCAAAACCAAGTCGAACATGGAATTCCTGGGCTCGATGTCGTCCCCCGCCTGATTTCACATCTCCAAATAGAAAAGGCGCAACGGAGAATCATTGCGCCCCCAGCTAGTGTTGTCCCTTTGCCGGGACCTGGTTATGCTGCGGCTTCCGCTCCGACCAGCCGTCGATGTGCGTCCATCGGTTGCCGTAGCTGATGATTTATCGGCAGACCTTCGCTGAGCCTATAGATTCGATGACACTCAAGGAAAGTCTCGCGGAATTGCTCACCTTTTAAATGGCGAGGGCCGCTCAGAATTCGAATTGCTGGCCCGCTAGCGGTAGTTTACTGCGAGTGGAGCAAGGAGGTTTATAAGCGGCCGTTTTTCTGTAGCTTAAGGTGTCAGGTCTGTCTTACCCACGTTGGGTAATTCCGAGCTCATCTAATTTCAGTGCTTTCGCCAAAGTTTGCTGCAGAAGACTTCTCGTCTTAACTACCTGTCGGGGAACACGCGATTACCAAAAAGCGGGAGTTACCGCGATAGCCGCGTAGCAACTCTTTGGAAATGGCGTCAAGCTGCGACCTGGACAGAACATCGAGTACATCATCACCAACGCCGAAGCCCACGTCCCCAATGGTCGCGTTCGGGCTTACGCTTTGTGGGAAGGATGGTTCGGATACGACCGCAAGAAATACGCCGCCATGTTGCGCGAGGCTTTTGAACCGTTTGTGCTTTGTATTCCAAAGCGTGCGGCCCCGTACTTCCTGGCAATTCCATTTCCGAAAATGACTTAAAACGTTTCCCTCTGTTCTCCGCGTTGGCTATATCCCGTCTCTGAATGCTGGATTTATCAGCAAGCTCCAATCCGATCCAACACACGAAAAACACTTGCGAATCCCCATGGCGGCGACGACCTAGTAAGGTACCCCTTGACGCTCGAATCTGCGTTTGCCCTTCCTGCTGAGAACCTGCGCCTAACCGTCCGCTTCTCCTGATCAACTCGCGCTTCGCGCCGACAAACGCGAAAACCACGCGCGCCCTTGACCTACAAAGCTGTGAGTCATTTACCAGCAAAAGTTGGTGGAGGCACCGAGTTGAGACCAAGTGCATAAAGCCCAGTCGATGTTTATTAGGGAGAGAAAGAAGCCGGACTCGGAAGTAGTGGGGAAATGCCGAGCATTATGCAAGTGAGGGGCTACCTGCTAAGAGCCGTTTTTTGGCGGGCTTCACAATTTCCAGGCGCCGGCAGAATGCCTGCCGATCAAACTTTCTTCCCGGCAGAGGCGGTTGCTTCCTTTTGGCGCTCGCTGGCGAGCAGGACAATGAGCCGCGCGGTTTCTTCGATGCCCATCGCGGAGTTGTCGACCAGCACGGCGTCGGCGGCGCGAATGAGCGGGGAAACTTTTCTTTCGCGGTCCCGCTTGTCGCGCTCAATCACTTCGTCAAACACCTCCGCAACCGTCATTCTGTCGCCCTTCTCCTGGTGCTCTTTCCAGCGCCGCTCCGCGCGCACTTCGGGTGATGCGTCGAGAAAAATCTTCAGCTCCGCGTTGGGGAAAACCACGGTGCCGATGTCGCGGCCCTCCATGACCACGGAGCCTCCCGCCCCGGCCCGCTGCTGCTCGGCGACGAGCACGCGGCGCACGGCGGCGACCGTCGCGAGCTGCGAAGCTGCTTGCGCCACTTCCGCGGTGCGAATCTCGCGGGTCACTTCTTTCCCATCAAGAAACACCCTGTTTTTTGCGCCCGCTGCCTCCAGGTCGGGCGTAGGCGGTTTCAGCGCGATGTGCGTTTCCTTCGCAAGAGCCTCGATTCGCGCCTGGTCGTCGAGGGCCACTTTTCGTTCAAGGGCTTTCAGCGCCAGCGCACGGTACATCGCTCCGCTGTCGAGATAGGAATATCCCAGAAGTGCTGCGACGCGACGCGCCACGCTGCTCTTGCCGGAACCAGCCGGGCCATCAATCGTGATTGTCAGTTTTGACATGCTTTCGTTGACCGTAAACGGTCGACTGTCAACTTCCTCAGAAACCCATGATGTTGTAGCCACAATCGACGTAAATGGTCTCGCCGGTGATGGCGGAGCCCGCGTCGGAAAGCAAGAACGCAGCCGTATTGCCGACTTCGCCTGGATCCACATTGCGTTTCAGCGGGGCGCGTTCGGTTTGCATTTTAAGCATTTCACTGAAATTCGCGATACCGCGGGCGGCTAGAGTTTTGATCGGGCCTGCCGAGATGGCGTTGACGCGGATGGCTTTCGGCCCCAGATCGTTGGCCAGGTAACGAACGGTGGCTTCGAGCGCAGCTTTGGCGACTCCCATCACGTTGTAATTCGGCACGACCTTCTCCGACCCATAATAAGTGAGCGTAACGATCCCGCCACCCTCGGTCATTAACGCGGCCGCGCCGCGCGCGACGGCAATCAGCGAGTACACGCTGATGTCGTGAGCGATGCGAAAGCCCTCGCGAGTGGTCATCAAAAATGGGTTTTTCAATTCATCCGGCGGAGCGAAACCCACGCTGTGTACCACCGCGTGCAAAACGCCGTATTGGGATTTTAGCTCGTCGTAGAGTCGCGCGATCTCGTCGTCTTTGGTGAGGTCACACATGAAACCGGAGGCGCCGGGCAATTCGGCGATCAGATCTTTCGCTTCCAGTCCGAGGCGCTCGTTCATATACGTTATTCCGAGCCGCCAGCCAGCCGCGTGCAGCTTTTGTGCAATGGCCCAGGCGATACTGCGCTTGTTGGCCAGCCCAAAGACTACGGCGTTTTTTTGCGTGTCTGTCATTGCTCCCCCGTGATGGTCATCCTGGGGCGAACCGACGAGGTTCGCCGAAGGATCTCGGGCGTCCACACCATTACCGACCCTTCAAATGACCGCATTACATTACCTTGAGATCCTTCGCCCCGGAAGACACGAATCCCAACAGAATCAAATCCGGTGAAACGCTTTCTCAATTTCTCTTACCGAATAGCGCAGCACCACCGGCCGCCCGTGCGGGCAGCTCATCGGACAATCTGTTCTTGCCAGCGCGTCCAGGAGCCATTCCATTTTGGATGGCTCGAGCGGCATGTTCACCTTGATCGCCGCATGGCAGGCGGTCGACGCGGCGATTTTCGCTTGCAGCGTTTCGATGGAAATCGCAGCATTTTCGCGCTCGATGCCGTCAAGAATTTCGCGAAGGAGTTTTTCGGCGTCGGGCGCCGCGACCCCGGCGGGCACGGCTTGAATCGCCACGCTCTTTGGACCCATCAACTCGACCTCGAAGCCGTTCGCACCGAGTTCCTCGGCGATTCTTTCAAAAGTGACGATTTGCCGTGGCGAGAGCTCAATCACCAGCGGCATCAGCATTCGCTGCGCTTCGATTTTCCCCGCGCGGCGCGCTTCAAGATGCTGTTCGAAAAGCACGCGCTCGTGCGCCACGTGCTGATCCACGATCCATAGGCCTTCGCCGTTCACGGCGACGATGAAGCTGGAATTGACCTGACCGAGCGGTTTTAGATCCGCGATCTGCTCCGGGCGAGGCAGCGTTGCCGGAGCATCTGGACTTGGCGACGCAAGATTGGCGGCCCAATTCGAGGCCGCAGGAACCTGCGCTCGGGCGACCGCTGCTCCAAACGCGCTGCCCGGGCTGAAGGGAATGCGTTGCTCGACAGGCTCGATTGGCGCGCCGGTGAGATCGAAACCGCCGTCGGAAGCAACGCCGGAGCCGAGTCCAATCTGCTCCATTGGCGGAATGGTCCCGCGCGGCACACTCGATCCTCCCGGTGCGGAAATGCTGCCGCTCGAATACTCTCCGTTTCCAAAACCGGCCGACGGCGGTGCCGCTACTGTCGTGGCCGCGGTCGCAAAACTGGCAATCGGCCGCGCGCTCATGAGCGACTGGCGAATGGTGTCGCGCGTGAAATCGTGCACAAATTGCGAGCGCCGGAAACGCACCTCAATTTTTGCCGGATGCACGTTGACGTCGACCTCTTCGTACGGCATTTCAAGAAACAGCAGCGTTGCCGGGAACACCGTGGGCGGCAGGATGTTGCGATAAGCCTCGTGAATCGCGTGGAGGATGAGCCGGTCGCGCACCAGTCGGCGGTTCACAAAAATGTAGATGCCGTTGCGGTTCAGCCGCTGCACTTCGGGGCGGGAGGTAAAGCCCGCCACCGTAAGCGATGCTCGCTCTTCTTCAGGATCGAGTTGCGCCTCGGTGACGGCCGCGCGGAACGGCGCAGACACCAAGGGAATTTCCACTAGCTCGTCCAGCCCCTGTCGGCCGAAAAGCTGGTAAACACGATCGGCCAGCTTTTCCGCGGGGGCGCAGTTGATGACTTCCTGCGTCGGCGTCGAGAGAATGAATTGCCTTGAAGGATTGGCCAGCGCATAGTGCGTGACGAGCGAAGCGATGTGGCCCAGCTCAGTCGTATCTGATTTCAAGAATTTTCGGCGCGCGGGGACGCAATAAAAAATGTCGGCAACGCTCACCGTTGTTCCAGCGGGCAATCCCGCCGGCTTCACCCCCAGCAGTTTGCCGCCGGCAAATTCGACACGCGTGCCTTCGGGTTCGGATTCGTCGCGCGTTTCGAGCAAAAGCCGCGAGACCGCGGCAATGGATGGGAGCGCTTCGCCGCGAAAGCCGAGGGTAGCGATGGAAAGAAGATCGTCGGCTGTCTTGAGCTTGCTCGTGGCGTGGCGCTCGAACGCCAGCAGCGCGTCATCATGGGTCATCCCGTGGCCGTCGTCGGTCACGCGAATCATGCGCTTCCCGCCCTGCTCGACTTCGATGCGCACCGTCTTGCCGCCGGCATCGAGCGCGTTCTCAAGCAGCTCCTTCACCACTGACGCGGGCCGCTCGACCACTTCGCCCGCCGCGATCTTGTTCGCGACCGATTCCGGCAATATGCGTATCCGGCTCATCGGCTCCTTACCGAGCCCCCAAATTGTCCGTTTCGGCCACGGCTCCGGCTATTAAGGCAACGAACAGGGAACAGTGAAACCACACTCGGTCCAGATCTGTCGCGCCGCTTTATCTCGCGTGCAAGATCAAAGAACGCACCGAAAATGGACCAAAGGATTCCTAGCAACCAGGACACGGCTCGTACTCCGTCTGATTTTGGCGCCAGATGGACATCCCGACCACCAGGGTCCGAGACAAGGATATCATTCGGCGGGTTTTTTGACTTCGGGCTTGATGGCGAGGCCGAGCTCGTCGAGCTGCGCGGCATCGACTTCGCTGGGCGAATCGGCCATGAGGTCCTGCGCCGCGGTGGTTTTGGCGAAGGCGATGACTTCGCGGATGGACTTTTCGCCATTGAGGAGCATGGCGATGCGGTCCACACCCAGCGCGATGCCGCCATGCGGCGGTGTGCCGTAGGTCAGAGCATCGAGGAAGAAACCGAAGCGGCGACGAAGCTGCTCTTGGCTCAGCCCCAGCGCTTTGAAGAGCCGCTCCTGAATATCCTGGCGGTGAATGCGGATGCTGCCGGAGCCAAGTTCGTAGCCGTTCAGAACAAGATCGTAGCCCTTCGAACGCACTTCCCATGGTGCGGATTCGAGCTTGTCCAGGTCCTCATCGACAATGCCAGTGAAAGGGTGCTGCGCGCTGACCCAGGTCTTTTCCGTCTCGCTCCATTCGAACAACGGAAAGCCGGTGATCCAGAGAAACCTCCACTGCGACTTGTCGGTCAGATTGAGCGCTTCGCCGAGCTGCAAACGCAACTGTCCCGCGATGAGCGCAGCGGCTTCCGTGCCTTTGATTTGTTCCTTCGCGGAAACACCAACAACGAGGTCGCCGGGCTTTGCTCCGCAAGCCTCGCCAAGTTTGTGTACATTTTCTGCACCGATCATTTTTTCAATCGTCGACGACAAGCCCTCCGGCGTCACTTTTACGAAATACGCGCCGCGTGCTTTCAGCGCTTTCGCTTTCTCGGTCAAGTCGTCGAGCTGCTTGCGCGAATAGCCCGCCGCGCCCGGCGCCGCCAGCGCGAAGACGCTGCCTTCGATTTGCAGCTTTTGCTTGGCCTCATCCGGAAAGCAGTGCGTTACTTCGTAGAGTTCCATGCCGAAGCGCAGGTCGGGCTTGTCGCTGCCGTATTTGCGAATCACGTCTTTGTACAACATGTGCGGAAACGGGGCGGCCACTTTGATTCCCGCGACGGCGCAGGCGCGCACCATGACCGTTTCAATGACATGAAAAATATCTTCCTGGCGCGGGAAAGACATCTCCAGGTCGAGCTGCGTGAATTCCGGCTGGCGGTCGGCGCGCAAATCTTCGTCGCGGAAACACTTCACGATCTGAAAGTATCTGTCTAGCCCCGCAATCATGAGGATTTGCTTGAAAATCTGCGGCGATTGCGGCAGCGCGTAAAACTGCCCGTGATGGATGCGGCTCGGAACGAGATAATCGCGCGCGCCTTCCGGCGTCGAGCGCGTGAGCATGGGCGTCTCCACTTCGATGAAGCCCAGTTCGTCCATGACCTTGCGCATTTCCAGAATGATCTTGTGGCGCAGCGCCAGGTTGCGGCGCGGCTTCGGCCGCCGCAGGTCGAGATAGCGGAAGCGCAGGCGCGTCTCTTCGGCGGCGTTGATTTCCTCTTCGATGGCAAAAGGCGGCGTCTTCGAGTTGTTGAGGATGTGCAGTTTCGTGGCGACCAGTTCGATTTCGCCGCTGGCCAGCTCGGGATTGGCCTTTTGCCGCTTGACCACCTTGCCTTCCACGGCTACCACGAATTCGCTGCGCACCTGCTCGGCTTTGGCATGGGCGGCGGGCTGCGTTTCTTTGTTGAACACCGCTTGCACGATGCCGGTGCGGTCGCGCACATCGAGAAAGAGGAGATTGCCCAAGTCGCGCCGGCGATGCACCCAGCCCATGACCACGGCGTCACGGCCTTCGTCCGGGGCGCGCAATTCGCCGCAGTAGTGGGTGCGTTTCAGATTCCCGAGAAAATCCAGCACGTTGCTCTTCCTCCTAATACCGAGCTACCAAGGGAACGGGCAAACCGCGGGTCTAAAGACCAGCAACTACAAATTCCTCAGAAAATCCAGCAATTGCGGCTCGGTCAGTTTTTGCTGTGTGCCGTCAGCCAGCGTCTTCAATGTCCACTCGCCGCTGGACACCTCATTATCGCCGAGAATCAGCGCATAACGAGCCCCCAATTTGTCGGCTTGGCCCAGGGCTTTGCCAAATTTCTGCTCGACGGGCGGCAATTCGACGCTGAAGCCCGCGGTACGCAGATTTCTCGCCGCGCGAATCGCCGTGGCGTAAACTTTTGTCCCCATCCAGGCGATGTACACGTCACGCCTTGGGGGCGCCGGCGTCTGGCCGGTTTCCTGTAAGGACAGAATCAGGCGGTCTTCGCCGATAGCGAAGCCCGTTGCTCGCGTCGGCGGCCCGCCGAGCAGCTCCATTAGTCCGTCATAACGACCACCGCCACACACGGCGTTCTGCGAGCCCAATCCCTTCGCAGTGATCTCGAAGGTTGTCCGCGAGTAGTAGTCGAGCCCGCGCACCAGGCGCCAATTCTCACGATACTTTACTCCGCGCAGCTCGAGTTCCTTTTTCACCCCGCGATAATTCTCGGCACATGCTTCACACAGGTGATCGGCGATGTGCGGCATGCCGGCGATGAGTTTTTGCTCGTTTTCAAGCTTCGAGTCGAGCACGCGCAGCGGGTTGGTCTCAATGCGGCGCTGGCTGTCCGGGCCGAGCTGGTCCTTTACTTTCTGCAACTCCGCGCGCAGCAGCTCCACGTACTTGGGGCGGCACTGCTTATCCCCGATGGAGTTGATTTCCAGTTGCACGCCCTCCAAACCAAGCCGCTCGAAAAACATCATGACCATTTCGATCAATTCCCCGTCTATACCCGGGGCGTCGGAACCACCCAAAACTTCCGCGTCGATCTGATAAAACTGGCGGTAGCGTCCCTTCTGCGGCCGCTCACGGCGAAACATCGGTCCGATGGTGTACAACTTCACCGGTTGCGGCAATTGCTGCATGCCGTCTTCAATGTATGCGCGACAAACAGAAGCAGTGGCCTCCGGGCGCAGACTCACGGAAGTCTCATCGCGATCCCCAAACGTGTACATTTCTTTGGAAACGACGTCGGTTTCCAAGCCAATCGAGCGGGCAAACAAGTCCGTTGTTTCAAAGATCGGCAGGCGAATCTCGCCAAAGCCGTAGGAAGCGAAAATCTCCTGGGCGGCTTGCTCGACGCGGTTCCACAGCGCCGTTTCCGGCGGCAACAAATCGCGCGTGCCCTTGATGGCCTGGAATTTGCGCCGTTCTTCTTTTGGCTCCGGCTTCTTGCCGAAGCCCTTGGCTGCGCCTTCGCTCACGCGGTAGTTTCCTCGCGATAGATATTCTTGTAGCCGACGTAGCGCTTGGCGTAAGCGTCGATAGTCGCTTTGTCGATCTCGCTCAGCGGTCGCTTTACCCTGCCGGGCGAACCCATCACCAGGCTACCCGGAGGAATCACCGTGCGCTCGGTGATCAGCGTACCCGCCGCGACGATGCTGCCGCTGCCAACCACCACGCCATTCAGAATCACCGCGCCCATGCCGATCAGGCAGCGCGATTCGATGGTGCAGCCGTGCAGCGTCGCTGAATGGCCGATGGTCACGTCATCGCCCAAAATCAGCGCATACTCGTCGCGCATCACGTGGCAAATCGAGCCGTCCTGAATGTTGGTTCGCGCGCCGATGCGGACGTAGTGCACGTCCCCGCGGATCACCGAACACGGCCAGACGCTGGAATCTTCGCCGATCACCACGTCGCCAATAATCACGGCCGCCGGGTCAACGTATGCGGAAGCCGCGATCTGCGGGTGCTTGCCACGGTATGGCCGGATGTCGGGTTTTCTGCTCAAAACAGGGCTCGGTCGCAAGTTATAAATTCCAGACGGTTCACCCATCAACCGCACTTCCGCATTTTAGGGCACGGTATAGCGGGCCCTCGAGGAAAACTCGCGCAGACGGAATCACGCCAAGATAACATCCGCTCCAAGAACTGACAAGAAAGCACGCGGCAGGCGGTCACCTTGGACCGACTTGAAGGAGCAGGATGTTGTGTCCTTCCGGATCGTGAAGGACAGCCCAACGGGGTTCCGACCGCACGAAGCGATGCGGTCCGATGGCATGGACTGCCGCTTCGAGATCGGACACCTCGAAGAAAAGCACGGCCTTATCGCGGGAGGGATAGGACTCCGAACCTTTGGTTTCCAAACAGACGAACGCAGCGTCAGCAGCGAACTTGGCATGGTGCCCGGGCTGCTCGTCCGAGAGGTGGAGGCCCAGTGTGTCGAGGTAAAACTTCTTGGCGCGCTCCAAGTCTTCAAAATAAAGCTCTACTCCCACAAACTGTGCGGAAAGATCGCTCATAAATTCTCCCGGCCCGTTTCCGATCGTTCTCCAGCTCGGCAAAGCGGCGTCAGTCGATTTGGAAAGAGGGGCCGCTTGAGGTCGCGGCAACTTCTTCCAGGCGTTTCGCAACGGCGCGCGCGACCTGATAGAGGCTTTTTGCACCGGCGCCTTCCTCGCCAAGCGCGGCAACCGGCTTGCCGGTATCCCCGCCGACGCGGATGCGCGGATCGATTTCGATTTCGCCGAGCACTGGCACGCCATACGCCATCGCCGTCTTTGCGCCTTCGCCATGGCCAAAAATGTCCACCGGCTTGCCGCAATGCGGACACGTGAAGGCGCTCATGTTTTCGACTACGCCCAGAACTTCCACGTTCACCTGCCGAAACATTTCAATCGCTTTGCGCACGTCGGCCAGCGCTACGATCGACGGCGTGGTAACCACCACCGCTCCCGTCACCGCGACCGTTTGAATCAGCGTCAACTGAACGTCGCCGGTACCCGGAGGCAGATCGATGATTAGGTAATCCAACTCGCCCCATTCGACGCTGCGCAGGAACTGGGTGATCACGCTGTGCAGCATAGGTCCCCGCCAGATCATCGGCTTGTCGCCCGGATTCAGCAGCCCCATCGAAATCACTTTCAAGCCTTGCGATTCTACGGGGATGATGTGCCGGTCGGCGGTGCCCTGCGGCTCTTTCGTCGTACCAAGCATGATCGGCACGTTCGGGCCGTAAACGTCCGCGTCCAGCAAGCCGACCTTATGTCCGAGCTTTTCGAGCGCAAGCGCCAGGTTGACCGCGACGGTGGTCTTGCCGACGCCGCCTTTGCCGCTGGCAACGGCGACGAGGTTTTTCACGCCAGGAATGGGCTGGCGTTCGGGCATCGGCTGCGCTGCTGGGCTTGGTGGCATGGTTTTCGCCTTCTCCTAGAGAAAATCGAAGCGAGATTCAGGGCCGCGGTCCTCAAGACAAGTCATGCACTCAGGCGCCGTGGCATTTCTTGTACTTTTTGCCTGACCCGCACGGGCAAGGATCGTTGCGCCCCACTTTTGCGCCCGCGCGAACGGGCTTTGGCGCTTCCGCCTGCGCCGGGCCCGTTTGGTACTGCAAATTCTGCTGCTGGCGCTGTTGCCGGCGTTCCATTTCGCGCGCGAATCCCGGCAAGTTTGCCGGTTCCTCGCTGGCACGGGCCGCGGCGCTGGCAACGGCTGCGGCTGCGGCGCTCGGAGGCTGGCGAGGTGGTTGGCGTCGTGGCTCGCGTACCTGCGGCGGTTCGCCCTGCTGCAATTGAATGTGGTACAGGTAGCGGATCGTCTCGTTGTCGATACGCGCCATCATGTCTTCGAACAGGACAAAACCTTCCTTCTTGAACTCGACGAGAGGATCCTTCTGCCCGTAACCGCGCAGGCCGATGCCCTCTTTCAAATGGTCAAGCGAGAGCAGGTGATCTTTCCACTGCGAATCGACCACATCGAGGATGATGCGCCGCTCGAGCCAGCGCATCAGTTCCGGGCCGAACTGTTTTTCTTTTTCCTCGTAACGCTTGGTGACGGCCGTCACGGCTGCCGCGACGAGTTCATCATGGCCTAACGAGCTGGGATCTACACCGGCGGCCTTTATATCGAGGCCGAACTGCGCATTGGCTTCGGCGAGGAATTGCGCGACGTTCCACTGATCGGGGTGCTGCTCGCGCGGGCAGTAGGTTTCCACGAGCTCGCGCGCGACGTCCTCCGCGATTTGCAGCACATAATCACGCTGATCTTTTCCTTCGAGCGCGGAGCGGCGAATGGCGTAAATCGTCTCGCGCTGCTTATTCATCACATCGTCGTACTCGAGCAAATGTTTGCGGGCCTCGAAGTTCTGCGCTTCGACGCTTTTCTGCGCTTCCTCGATGCGTTTCGAAACCATTCTAGATTCGATGGGCACGCCCTCGGTCATGCCCAGGCGGTACATCAGTTGCTTGACGCGCTCGCCGCCGAAAATGCGGGCCAAATCGTCTTCCAGCGAAATAAAGAAGCGCGACGAGCCCGGGTCGCCCTGGCGTCCGGCGCGCCCGCGCAGCTGGTTATCAATGCGCCGCGCTTCGTGGCGTTCCGTGCCTAGAATGTGCAATCCGCCGAGCGCCACCACCGCATCGTGCTCGGCCTTGCACTGTTCGGCGAACTGCTCGTACACCGGGCTCCATTGGTCGGAAGGTACTTGAAAGATTTTGCCTTCGTGCTGGAACAACACCATCTGCACGCCAGGTTGCGCGCCGTTGCCGTCGCCAGGGTCCGCCCCGATGACCGCCGGCGCCGCGGCGTAGGGAATCGCCAGCTTGTTTTTCAGGCAATGCTCGCGCGTCAGGAATTCCGGATTACCGCCGAGCAGAATGTCCGTGCCGCGGCCGGCCATGTTCGTCGCCACGGTGACCGCGCCTTTGCGCCCGGCCTGCGCCACGACGCGCGACTCGCGCTCGTGCTGCTTGGCGTTCAATACCTGGTGCGGGATGCCTGTTTTCTTCAGCAACTCCGAAACTTTCTCGGATTTCTCGATGGAAATCGTGCCCACCAGCACGGGTTGACCCCGCTCGTGATAATGGCGGATGCCGTTCGCGAGCGAATTGTCTTCTTGCAGGATGCCGCTGACAACCGCTTCGAGTTTTTCTTTCTCCGTGCGGTAAATGACGTCCGGAGCTTCGATGCGAATCAGCGAGCGATTGGTCGGGACGATCGTCACATCCAGGCTGTAAATCTTGCCGAATTCCGCGGCCTCGGTCGCTGCCGTTCCGGTCATGCCGGAGAGTTTCTTGTACATGCGGAAGTAATTCTGGAAGGTGATGGTTGCGAGTGTCTGGTTCTCGCGCTCAATCTTCACTCCTTCCTTGGCTTCTACGGCCTGGTGCAAGCCGTCGGACCAGCGGCGCCCGGGCATCTGTCGCCCGGTGAATTCATCGACGATGATCACTTCACCGTCTTTCACCACGTAATCGACATCGTTCTTGTACAGCGTGTGTGCGCGTAGCGCCTGGTAGACGTGGTGAATCGTTTCCATGTGCTGCGGGTCATACAAATTGCCGAGCCCCAGCATGCGTTCGCACTTGCTCACGCCTTCTTCGGTCAGCGTCGCGGTGCGATGTTTTTCATCGATGGTGTAGTCGATTTCCTGGATAAGCTTGGGAATGATCTTGTCGATTTTGACGTACTTGTCCGTGGACTCTTCCGACGGACCGGAAATAATCAGCGGCGTGCGCGCCTCATCGATCAAGATGGAATCCACTTCGTCAACAATGGCGAACTGGTGCCCGCGTTGCACGCATTGGGCGAGGTCGTACTTCATGTTATCGCGCAGGTAGTCGAACCCGAACTCGTTGTTGGTGCCGTAGGTGATGTCGGCGCCGTAGGCTGCGCGGCGCTCGTCGTCGTCCAAGTCGTGCACGATCACCCCGACCGTCAGTCCCAGAGCCTTGTAAAGCGGGCTCATCCATTCCGCGTCGCGCCGCGCCAGATAGTCGTTGACCGTGACGATATGCACGCCGCGACCAGCAAGCGCATTCAACACCGCGGGCAGCGTGGCGACGAGCGTTTTGCCCTCGCCCGTCTTCATTTCCGCAATCTTGCCTTCGTGCAGCACGATCCCGCCGATGAGCTGTACGTCAAAGTGCCGCATGTTCAGGAAGCGGCGGCCGGCTTCGCGCGCCAGAGCAAACGTCGGCACGATGGCCGGTTCGATCGCCGCTTGCACTGTTTCCTTGTAGGACTTGTCTTCGGGATCAGCGTCCTTCAATCGCTCCTGAACCTGCTTGCGCAACTCTGCGTAACGCGTTTTCAGCTCTTCGTTCCTGAGCGACTGCATTTCCGGCTCGCTCGCGTTGATGGCCGCGATGACCGGTTGCAGCTTCTTGATGTCACGCTCGTGCTTGGTGCCGATGAACCAAGCGATGATTTCGTCAAGAAACTTGGTTACGTCCATGAATGGTTTCGCAATTCTCTGACGGTCTTCGTGCCCGAGATCCGACACGCCGCCGCAACACCGCAAGTGTAAACAACTTATTCTAACTGGTTGGACGCTCGAGCGCCAAGAAACACCGTCGGGTGAGGAATTGAGAGAAAAGCCGCCCTTACGCCATTTGGCCTACTTTGCGGCAGCGACGTCGGCCCGCACTGCAGCGGATGCACTTTCGAAGGCGTTCGGAGAAAGCTGACTGGCAAGAAGGCGCCGGTATTTGCTGCGCTCTTCGAGATTCATATCCACGATTTCGAAGGCCAGGTCCTGAGCTCGATACTCCCGCATCATTGCGGTGGCCTGCAGAAGACCTCATTGACGCGGATTCCCTGGGCTCCGGCCAGGGCAGCTTTCCATTCCTGGGCAAATTCAGAGGGCTTGGCTCTGCCCGCGGCAAACGCCTGCGCAAAACGAGCCAGTTCTGTGTGGGTGACGGTGGCAAAAACCTGGACGCTTGCCAGGCCTGCCAGCGGAGAGCCTATGCGCAAATTGCTTTTCCGCGGCGCCCTCGAGCGGCACACCATCCAGCGAGAGCCGGGACCCTGCCGCTCCTAACAAGAGTCCGCTCTCGGAAGGGATAGCGGCGACCAGCTCCTCGAAAGCAATGCAAAGCTGTTCTGCGGTTCGAGCATGCGCGAAGCCGTAAAGGCGGGCGTACCTCAGCAGGATGTTCAGGCTCTTTAGGAAAGGGCGTCCGGCCGCTGTCTTTGGATCCGATATCACCGGCTCTGCTGTTTCCTGAATACCGTTCCCTTTCTGGTAGCGTAGTTCCAGCCTTGGTTCGTCGCGATGGTACCGGCGCGCCTTGTCTCTCACCGGGTCACGAAGCCGTTTGGACGGGCCGTTCGACTGACCGAACGAGCGGTATTTCGGGAGGGAACCGGTAAGATGGAGTCCGCCGGAAACCCTTGAGCGCTCAGCGGTTAGGTCTTCTCGGGGCTAGTTTTCGCGACCGCTACGCGCCCGCGCCGCCGGCTGCGATTGGTGACCTGGGCGATCATCGGCAAACCGCCAAGTTCCAGCAACAATTTACGAAGGCGGTAGCGTTCTTCGAGATCCATATCCACGAATTCAAAGGCCATCGCCTGCGGCCGTGCGCCGCGCACCATCGCTTGTGCTTTAATGTGGCGTACGCCGTGCGAAAATCGCAGGCTCAACAGCGAACCTGGCGCCAGATGACGTTCTCCGGCTCCGATTCCCCCGCCCAGATTGAGTTCCGGGATGCTCAATCGGAAGTTTTCCCGCAAGTTGGTGGTCACCGCCAAAAGGTTGCGCGAAAGCTTTAGCCGAGCATAGCGCCTCTGCCGGATCACCGAGACATTCGCCTCTGGTTCGGTCGGCTCAAGCGTCATCTCCTTGCGGTCGATGCCGCTGGCGGCCACGGCCTGCATCCCAACCATTTTATCCACGTGAAGCAGCGCTTGTGCAGCAGCAATTCTCATTTCGTTCGGATATACCCAGCGCCATACCTGTTTGGTTTCCAGAATGTGCTGCAGCAATGGGCTCGCCGCCGTGGCTCGCAGCCGCCCAAGAGCCTCAATAGCCTTTACCCGCGCGAAACCGGTGGTGTGGTCGTCCTGCAGCATCCCGATTAACTTTGGAATGCACTCGGCCTGCCCGCTCATACCCATCTCATCGATAGCCAGCGTGCGGATCAAAGTGTCCAACGAATCGTAAATCGCAACGAGCAGTTGCGCCCGCTGCTTAGGCGGCGCCGCCGAAAGCTGCCGGATAACGCGATCGTGGGAAGAGCGCGGCCACTGCGAAAGCCGCACGGGCAGTATTTTCTCCACGGATTCCGGGGAAAGTTGGCTTAGCAAACCAATCGTTTCTGCCGCTTCGCCTGCCGGAGCTGTCTGCAGCGTCTCGATCAGCCGCTGCGTGGCATCCTCACCCAAGTTGTGAAGAATCGTGCAAAGCAGCTCGCAATCTTCCCGGAATCCGCAATGCCCGAAACGGTTCGTCACGTAGTGAATCGTTGCCTTGGGCATGAGTCCGAGAATGTCCATCATGCCGTCCGCGGTTTGCCCGCTGCGCATCGCCTCTTCGACAAATTCCGGCAGCCGCTCTTCGGCCCCAATGCGAGGCCGCAGGCTCTGCGTCGATCCCGGCCGCTGTGCCTCGACGCTCTCCAGCGAAGCCAGCGCTTGTTGCATCGCCGGGTAGCAGCGCTTTGAGGCAGCTTCCTGGCTCAGGCGAACAAACGCCGCACCGACCAGCGTTTGCAATTCCGGCTCCCGCTCGATGGCCAGTTGATTGCCCACGCGTCGGATGGCCTCCATCAACGCGCTGCCGTCTCCGCTGCCATACAGCTCGCTCAAATCGGAAAGCCCGATGGCCGTGGTGCGCCGCGCTTCCGGCGCTTCCAGCCCAATACACGACGCGTATTTCATCAAAATCTCGTTCGCCGTTTTCAATTCACCGCGTCGCAGCATCTCTTCCAGGAACGCGCGCACGTTCCGCGGCGGCACGCACCATGCCTCGTCCGAAGTCAATACTTCCTTTTTGTTTTCTTCCGGCACCTGCTCCCAGAATTCCTGGTCCAGCAGCTCCGTATACGACTGGACGGAAAGCCCTGCCTGCGCCATCATTTGTTCCTGGGTTGAAAGAATCTTGCGCAGCGCCTCCATTTCCGTGTTCATGCGGTCCAGCAGTTGCTTCACTGCATTCACGCGCAGCTCGCCCCGCTCGTAGCTGTCTAGGGCAAAGCGGATGGCCACGTGCTCTGCCAGCTTCAGCAGCATGGGCTTGTCCGGTTTGGCGTCCGGAGCCTGCGCCGCTAACCCCGCCAGCGCTTGCTGCAGCGTGTACTGCGCGCGCACGGGCATCGCGCTCAATCGCGATTGGAAAGTCGGCACATCCATCCGCGACGAGTCCGGATCCTTCCGCGCCTTCCCCAATTGAGCGAACAATCCCAGCATCGCGCGGACGTCGTCCTCCTCGACTCGGAACCCGCCTTCGCCCGTTCCCGGCAAGCCGTGCCCGCCGCCAGCCTTTTCGCCACGCAGCAGGGCGGAGGCGGTTAGCCATTTTCCAGGAACGCCCGTTCCGGCCCCCCCACCGCCTGCAGCCCCTCCCTGGCCAGTAGCGGTCCCACCAGGTCCTCCACCGGGACCACCACTCCCGCCGGCGCCCGCGCCACTGCCGTCTCCACTCCCGGTTCCCCAACCAGCGCCGCCCGGGCCGCCCCCTGTTCCGGCTCCTCCACCCGGACCCGCACCGCCCGGGCCTCCGGGTCCCGTGCCGCCCACGGACTCCCACAAGCCCCCGCCCCCACCTGGCCCACTGCCACCGGCCCCCCCACTCCCGGTGCCGCCTCCGCCAGAGCCTGTGCCGCTTCCACCCATGCCACCGCCGCCGAGACCAAACCCGGGTCCTGTTCCCCCCGGGCCATGCCCGGGCCCACCTATGCCACCTCCTCCTCCCCGGGAGCTTTCCGCGGCGAGGATCATCTGCAGCATTTTGTTGGGATCTTCAAAGAATTCGCGGAACTTCTCGCCCTGCGCGCCGAGCGCCTTTGCGGTCAATTGCGCCGCCACCTTGATTCCCGCGACCGAGGAATCTTCCGCCACGTAGCGGATTTCATTCACTTTGATACTGGTGTCTCCACCGAGGGCGGCCTTTAACTGTTCAGCCAGGGCAGACGGCTTCGCATTTCCGCTCGGAAACGCGCGAACGAAGCGGGCGAATTGCGCTTGCGCCACGGCAGTTGAAAAGTGAATGCTGGCGATCCCGTTGGAGGTCAGCAGATGCGCGAAGCTTCTCTCTCCTGCGGACGACCCCATGGGAACGCCGTCGAGCAGGATCTGGTGCCCTGAAGCGCCCAGCAGCACGCCGCTTCCGCCGCTGTCCTCAAGCGCCTGCCGCAGTTCCTTCCACGTCGTATCAAACTGCGCCGTGGTCTTGGCGTGGCCAAATTCATACAGCCGCGCAAACTTGAGGAGAATGTTCAGACTGCGGACAAATGCCCGCGCTGCGGTTTGTGTTTCAGGACTCATTCCGGTGTTTCTTCCTGTTCAAACGGTCCCAAGTTCGTTCTCGACCCTTCCAAAAGAGCACAATCTACATTAGTTTCCCCCCTGCCTCCGACACAAGCCTCCCCGTACCCCCTGTACTCATCTCAATAACAGATTTTGTTGTCCATTTGGAAACATTTCTCCCGAAGCCGCTCCCCCTCGGCTGGGCTTCTTCCAGCCGACCAATGACCCACGGAACTTCGTTCTGATCTAGCCCCCCAAGCCTCTCTTCTCTCGCTGCCCCCTTCCTGTGGTGCTCAAGGAGACGTGAGTCCTGCCGGTTGTCAAAAAGGTGGTTGTCGATCTTCAGCGGCGACCGGACGGCGCCAAAGGCCCCGACTTGTAGGAGCGGGTACTACTATGACGAGATGAAGTCGGATGCCCGGCAGAGGACTCGCTCGATGCCTTCCGATTCCACGTAATTGTCTGCGGTTCCCATGGGGCGATACCGAGACCATTCGACTTCTTGTGCCTCATTCCTGGGCTCTGTAAAATGCTTTGTCTTTGCATCCCGCATTTTCTCTACTGAGTCTCTAGCGGAGCCTGACTGCATGGGGCAGCACTACGACGTGATCGTCATCGGCGGCGGCCACAATGGGCTGGTCAATGCCGCGTATCTTGCAAAAGCAGGGAAGAAAGTCGTCGTTCTCGAGCGCCGGCACGTGCTGGGCGGCGCGGCAGTGACAGAAGAGATTTTTCCCGGGTTCCTGTTTTCGGAGTGTTCTTACGTGGTCTCGCTGCTGCGGCCGGAGATCATCCGGGAGCTCGACTTGCCACGGCACGGGCTGGAAATCCTGCCGCTCGACGGCACGTTCACGCCGATGCCCAACGGTGATCACCTGTGGCGCGTGAACGACCACACCAAAACCGTTCGCGAGATTCGCCGGCACTCCCGCGTGGACGCCGAAGCGTACGAAGAATTCTCGAAGATGATGGTTCCGATGTGCCGGTTCGTGAAGCCCATCCTGTCCATGATTCCGCCCGACCCGACAACGCTCAATCCGCGCGACCTCAAGCAGTTTCATTTCTTGTTGCAGCGCTTCCGCGAACTTTCTTCCGACGAGCGCTACACGCTGGTGCAACTCATGACCATGAGCTCAGCCGATTTTCTCGACCAATGGTTCGAGACCGATGTTCTGAAAGCCACCATGTCCGCGTCGGGAATCATCGGGACGTTCCTGGGGATTCGCTCGCCGGGCACTGCCTATGTTCTGCTGCATCACTATATGGGCGAAATTGACGGAGCGTTTCGCTCCTGGGGTTTCAGCCGAGGCGGCACCGGAGCCATTTCGAGCGCCATCGCTTCGGCAGCACGCGAACTTGGCGCGGAAATCCGCACCAAAGCGCCGGTTGGCAAAATCCTGACCAAAACCGGGCGGGCCTGCGGGGTCGTGCTGCTATCGGGTGAAGAAGTCTCCGCGAAAGTCGTTTCCTCCAGCGTCGATCCGCACCTAACCTTCGAAAAATTTCTCGAACCCAGTGAGCTCCCGGCTGATTTCCTGGAAAGCGTGCGCCATTACAAATTCCGGGGCTCTTCCGGCAAGGTCAATCTTGCGCTGGACGCCCTTCCGAATTTCAAATGCCTGCCTGGTCCGGGCGCGCATCTTCGCGGCGCGATTTCCATCTCTCCCGGGATGGACTACATGGAGCGCGCTTACGATGACGCCAAGTACGGCCACTACTCGCACCGACCGTACATCGACATGGTGATTCCGAGCTTGACCGATCCGAGCGTAGCGCCTCCGGGCAAACATGTTCTTTCGTGTTTCGTACAATACGCGCCATACAAACTTGCCGAGGACACCTGGGACGAGCGGCGCGAGGCTTTCGGCAACAACGTCATCGAGACGATTGCCGAGTACGCGCCCAACATCAAAAACATCATTATCGGCAAACAGGTGCTGACCCCGCTCGACCTCGAACGCGAATTTGGCCTGACACAAGGAAATATTTTTCAAGGCGAGCTTTCTCTCGAACAGCTTTTCTTCCTGCGGCCCGTTGCGGGTTGGGCGTATTACCGCACCCCGATCGAAAACCTCTACATGTGTGGCTCGGCTACGCACCCCGGCGGAGGCATCATGGGTGCAAACGGCCGCTTAGCGAGCCAGGTCATTCTGAAAGACTCGAAGTCGCGCGCATTTCGTTTTAAGGCGGCGAACTGACATGCCGCTCGGACAGCGCGTGGTTCTGATTGGCGGCGGCCACAATGCATTGATTGCGGCTTTTTATTTGGCCAAGGGCGGATTCAAGCCGCTTGTTCTCGAGCGCCGCGAAACCGTCGGCGGCGGCGCCGTCACCGAGGAGTTTTATCCCGGCTTTCGGGCGTCCGCGCTGGCTCACACCGTGGGGCCTTTGCGCGCCGATATCGGGTGCGACATGCAGCTCGACAGGTTTAGCTGCGAGATTCTTGCTCCCGATCCCCGGGTGTTTGCTCCTACGCCGGACGGCCAAGCGCTGTTTTTCTATAACGACACGGCCAAAACCGCGGTGGACCTTGCCCATTTTTCGGAAAAGGACGCTCGGAAGTACGCCGCATTCGCCGAATCGCTCGAATCCATTTCCGAAGTTCTCACGCAGCTCACCTCCATGACACCGCCCGCGATTGATAAACCCAGTCCGGAAGACTTTTGGAATCTCTTCCAGACCGGGCGCGGGGTCCGCCGGCTTGGCAAAGCAGGCATCTTCAATCTTTTCCGCTGGGCACCCATGGCGGTGGCGGATTTTGTCGGTGAATTCTTTGAGACGGAATTATTGCGTGCGGTGATCGCGGCGCGCGGCATTTTCGGCAATGCCTTGGGCCCGTGGTCCGCAGGATCGACCGCAGTCTTGCTTCTTCGTGCCGCCGCCGATCCCCATCCGGTCGGTTCCGCGGCGTTTCCGCGGGGTGGACTTGGTTCGGTCTCGCGCGTTCTGGCGGAATCCGCCAAGGAGGCCGGGGCGGTTATTCGCACGGAAGCGGAGGTCGCCGAGATTCGCATCAAGGACGGAGCGGTTGCGGGCGTTGTCCTCAAAGACGGCGAAGAAATTGCCGTGGAGGCGGTTGTTTCCGGGGTCGATCCCAAACGCACCTTCTTTCACCTGATCGATCCCTCGCAGCTTGATCCTGTATTTGCGAATCGCATGAAGAATTTCCGAGCCAAGGGCAATGTGGCCAAGGTGAATCTCGCGCTTGGTGGTCTGCCCGGTTTCTCCGCGCTCGAGGCCAACGAGGGTGCGTTGCGCGCGCTTTCCGGCCGCATTCACATCGGCCCGGACATCGATTACCTCGAGCGCGCCTTCGACGATTCCAAGTACGGTGAATTATCGCGGGCGCCGTATCTCGACGTCACCATTCCGACGATTCTTGATCCAGCACTCGCGCCTGATGGCAAGCACGTGCTCTCCGCTTACGTGCAGTTCGCTCCCTTTAAGTTGAAGGAAGGGAATTGGGTTTCGCGCCGGCGCGATCTCGGCCTCACCGTAATCAATACGCTCGGCGCCTATGCGCCGGATCTGTCTAGTCTCGTCGAAGGAATGCAGGTCATCACGCCCGAGGATCTGGAAACGTTTTACGGATTCACGGGCGGCCACATTTTTCACGGCGAACTCGCTCTGGACCAGCTTTTTGCCATGCGCCCGGTTCTCGATTGGGCGCGCTACAAAACGCCGGTTCGCGGACTCTTCCTCTGCGGCTCCGGCACGCACCCCGGTAACGGCTTGACGGGAGCCAGCGGCGCCAACGCGGCGCGCGAAATCATCCGCGAACTTCGATGACCTCCATGGATCGTGAGAAACCGGGAGATCAGGGTTTCCGACCACGCGCGCCGGATTGCCACGAATCCCAGTAGCCCAGGGACTTCATTTGCTGGTCGAGCCCCGTTTCCTTCATCTGCGTTTCAATTTCCGCGCGCGTCAGGCGCTTGCCAAGCGGCTCGGTGCGGTCGGCGATCCCCCAGGCGGTGAGCGCGGCAAGCACCGTGTGCAGCTTCAGTTCGCGGATGTCCACTTTGTCGAACGTGTCGGAAGCGGCGTGATAGTTCGGCAGATAGTTGGCTTCTTCCTGATTGGCCACCAGCGTAGGCACGCCTTCAAGAAGAAAATCGAAATTGTCAGTGCCGAAGAAAGCGTCATAAGTGTGATGGTTCGCGCCCCAGGATTCGACGGGCTTGAGGGTTTCGCGCACGCCCGCCTCGATGTCGCGTCGGCCGCCTAGCGAATAGCCGGTCACCCGGCCGATGCCTTCGTCGAACGTGATCATCGCCCGCACTTTTTCCAGCTCGCTTTGATGCGACTTCACATATTCACGCGAGCCGATGGTTCCTTGCTCTTCGCCGCTGAAAAGGATGAAACGGACGGTACGCCGGGGCAGCAAGCCCGTGGCCTTGATCGCGCGCGCGGCTTCCATCACCAGAGCGGCATTGCATCCGTTGTCGAGCGCCCCGCTGCCCAGTTCCCAGGAATCGAGATGCGCGCCGAGGATGACCACTTCGTCGGGCTTTTCGTAGCCCCGAATTTCGCCGACTACGTTTTGCTGCTCGATGGGGCCGCCGGTTTTATTGGGCATCTCGAAGTGCACGCGCACCTTTGCTGGATACGCCGCAATGGTCCGGGCCAGGCGCATGGCGTCTTCGCGTGCAAGTATCGCTTGGGGGATCTTGTCGATCTCGCCGTTCAGCGAATTCGTATGGCGATAGAGAAGAAGCCTCTCGCGCGCGCCCATCCAAAGGATGGCCGCTGCGCCTCTCTGGATGGCCCGGTCCAGGATGGCCGGCAGCCGCAAATATTCGTTGAAAAGATCAGTCCAGGTCGCCCCAATGTCGGAGTGGATCAGCAGGACGGTGCCCCTGAGAGGCGCCGTCACCTTTGCGAAATCATCTTCCGACCCCTTGCCCACGTCGATGACGCCGGCCTCGATTCCACCTGGCGGTGTGGCTGGCGACCAGCCCGTCGATTTCAGCCGGAGGGGAAACGTCACCGGGCCGAGCAGTGCAAGCCGCGTTTCGCCTTCGCTCCAGGTTGCCGGCAGCGTGTACTTCTCGGTGTGAATCTCGATTCCGGCGGTGCGGAAGGCGGCGACGGCCCATTCGACGGCTTTGGCCATTTCCGGAGAGCCGCTTACGCGCCCCCCGATTCCGTCGGTCAGCCGCCGCAGATTTTCCTCCATCGGCGAAGGTCCCATGACGATCGGCAGCAGCTTGGCCGCGACTTGCGCGCAGCTTGAGGCCTCCGTTGTGGAGCAGCCTGCCGTGGTGGGATTCTGGCCCGGCACGAGAGGATTCTGGACCGGAGGCAGTTGCGCGCTCGCCGCTAACTCCGACACCGCGAAACAAACAATACAGAAAATGGTCCACGAAAGAAGAAGTGTTCGGTATCGGAACGGCGACAGGGTCCGCCGGCGCAGCCCGCTCGCGGGGCGCGCTTTAGCGCGTCCGCAACCACGCCGCGAGCCACCGCTACCGGACACCAGCTGCTGTTTCATCCATTTCGCTCCGCTCGAAGATGACTACTCAGGGAAGCCTACCGTAAACGGTTGCGGATTAGAATGCCACGGCGAACTCCATTCACCCTTGAAAATCCAGACTGTCGTTCCTTCCTTTCTTCCGTGCCCGGTGCAAAAGCAACTGAAAACGAAGGACTCTAACCGCCTTTGGAATCAACTCCTGTCGGGAAAGCCCAGGGAGGTTGCCGCCTCACAGGTGTCGGCGAAGCGAAGGATTGATGACGCAGTCGGCGACCCGTGCGACCTCGACCATTTCGGCTGCCTCGTGCACGCGGACGATGTGCGCGCCATGCAAGATGGAAGCGGTAACGGTCGCGGCGGTGCCCCAGATGCGGTATTCGGGTGGTGCGGGCTTGCCCGCGCGAGCCAGCGTTGCGCCCAGAAAGCCCTTTCGAGAAGAGCCGACCAGCAGCGGATAACCGAGCTTTCCGAGCTGCGTCAGCTTTTCAAGCAGCTCGTAATTTTGTGCGAAGCTCTTGCCGAAGCCGATGCCGGGATCGAGGATGATTTGTGATTTGGCGACGCCGGCTTTAAGTGCGACCGAGACGGATTGGCGCAGACCCTTGGTGACGTCGCGCAAGACGTCGTGGGCAAATCCGGCCTTCTGCATTGTGCGCGGCTCGCCGCGCAGGTGCATCAGGATAAGCGGGACCGAACGGCGCGCGGCAAGTTCCGCGACACGCGGGTCGCATCGCAATCCGGATATGTCGTTGATCATTTGAGCGCCCGCGTCAACCGCCGCTTCGGCGACTTCGAACTTTTGCGTGTCGATGGAGATGGGGATTTTCAGCCGGCCACGAAGACGCTGCAAAACAGGCAGGACGCGTGCGAGCTCTTCCTCGGCAGGCGTGCCAGAAGAGCCGGGGCGCGTGGATTCGCCGCCAATGTCAAGCACGTCGGCGCCGGCGGATTCGATGGCCAGTGCATGCTCGATGGCGCGCGTCGCGTCAAGAAATTGGCCTCCATCGGAGAAGCTGTCGGGCGTGACGTTGAGCACGCCCATGACGAGCGTCCTCTCGCCAAGCAGCAGCGTTCGCGAAGGCAGTTTCAGCCGGAAAGCTTTTCGGCGCATCATGCGGAAGCAGTTTAGCGCGTGTCAGAACGAAAAGGATAACGCCGAGGTGCAGAGAGCACACAGGTTCCGTGGAGAAGTTCCTGGGCGGGGAAGTCGGTCCCGCGGTGCATTGGATTCTAATCCTCTCTCGAGAGAACCACAGTCGCTCTGAAAAGACCCAGCGGTGATCGTAGGTATGAAACTCCCGTAGGCGCGATCCGCATCCCTGCCGCCGAAGAGAAACGAAAGCTCCCGCCGACGCCCACCCGCCCAAAACCTGATCCCGGTGCCAGAAAGACCTGCTTGTCAGCAGCATGCGGCCAGTCTTGTCGAAAGTCGAGTTCGCTGCATCAAAATGCTTTCCACGAGTCGATAAGGCGAAAAAACGAAATTTGTTCTGGGTGCGCTAGTCCAAGTCGAAATCACGTATCGGTTTGCCCGCGGGAGCGTCTTTGGCCTTTTTCATGGCTTCTTCGAATTTCTTGGCGAGGATATCTTCCTTGTGCGTTTCCTGAAAGAAGGAGTCCGCAAACTTGTCCTCACGCTGCCGCTTCTGTTCTTCGAGGATGCTCGAAGCTTTTGTCAGGTCCACATCGGGCCCAGGCCTCACATGCGCCTCGTGAGAGAGCACGGCGCCAAAAGCTGGATCAATCACCAGCTTGGCCTGACAGCAGGGGCAAATCACCTTGAGATTTTCGTCCTGTTTACCCATGGCCGTATTCTACCCCCTTTGCGCCGCAAGCGCTTCTCGAAGCATCTTGACATTCTGCTCGACGTCTCTAAGGGCCGTGTCAACCACAATATGCTCGCGATCCCACGGATGGTATTCGCGAGAAACAATCTCCTCCCACGTCGGCAGCTGCAATCCGGGAATATCCGAGATGCGCATCTCTGCACGCCTCCGGTGCTCGTCGGGATCGGAACAGATGACCTCTACTTCCACGACCCGTGCTCCCGTGCGTTGTGCCACCGCGACCCAAGCATCGCGGGTCACGGGCAGCGGATTGACCGAGTCCGCGATTACCGTTTGACCGGTGCATAGATTATCAGCAGCGATTGCGTATGCCGCCCGATACCCCGCATCGTCCATGGAGCGGCCCGCCACACCATAATCTCGGAGCGCTTGCTCGATCGAATCGATTCGCAGATGAACAGCGCCGAGCTGGCGTGCCAATTCACGCGCAATCGTGGTTTTTCCGGTACCGGGCAAGCCACCCAACGCGATCAGCATATAACCGATCTCCGCAACGGCAGGTGGGCAAGGCTCGATCGGCAGCTTACACGAGGAAAACGGCGAAATGCTTTTTTCGCTTTGAGCAGAAAAGAAGGCCGTCAAGTGGCACGATGTTTCAGCAATAATTCTCGGGTTCAGGCTTTGGCCGGGTTTTCGCCGCGGGTGAAGCCTGGCGCGGGACGCAATTCGGGTCGCACCGGTTTGGGCTCCACGCTTGGCGCCGGAGGAGCCTGCGGCGGCGTGCGCAGCTTTTCCGGGAGGGGTTTGCCTTCCATGAGCAGCTTCACTTCGGCGGCGTCAATTACTTCGCGTTCCAGCAAAGCCTGCGCAATGCGTTCGAGGACGTCGCGATTGTCCGACAGAAGGCCACGCGCTTTTTCGTAAGCGGCGTTAACGATGCGCCTCACTTCCTTGTCGATTTGAATGGCGGTGTCTTCGGAATAGTCGCGGTGCTGGGCGATTTCGCGGCCGAGGAAGATGGCTTCGTCTTTCTTGCCAAAGGCCAGCGGCCCGAGTTCGCTCATGCCCCACTCGCAGACCATGTTGCGCGCAATGTCCGTGGAGCGCTCAATGTCATTGCCGGCGCCTGTGGTGATGTGGCCGAGGAAGATTTCTTCTGCGGAGCGGCCGCCCATCAGCACGGCGAGCATGGCCTCGAGATACTCGCGCGTGTAGGTGTGCTTGTCGTCCTCCGGCAGTTGCATGGTGAGGCCCAACGCCATGCCGCGAGGAATGATGGTGACTTTGTGCACGGGGTCGGCGCCCGGTGTCATGGCAGCGACAAGAGCGTGGCCGGCTTCGTGGTAGGCCGTGTTCTTCTTCTCCTCGTCGGAAAGAATCATGGACTTGCGCTCGACGCCCATGAGGACTTTGTCCTTAGACATCTCAAAATCGGCCATGGTGACAAATTTGCGGTTCTGACGCGCCGCCCAGAGCGCCGCTTCATTGACGAGGTTCGCGAGGTCGGCTCCGGAGAAGCCCGGTGTGCCGCGAGCAATGATGGAAAGATCCACGTCGTCGCCAATGGGCACTTTGCGCGTATGCACGCGGAGAATCTCCTCGCGGCCTTTCACATCCGGACGAGCAACCACGACGCGCCGGTCAAACCGGCCGGGGCGAAGCAATGCCGGGTCTAGAACGTCGGGGCGATTGGTTGCGGCGATCAGGATCACGCCCTCGTTGGATTCGAAGCCGTCCATTTCGACGAGCAGGGCGTTGAGAGTTTGTTCGCGTTCGTCGTGGCCGCCGCCCAGGCCCGCGCCGCGGTGACGGCCGACGGCGTCAATTTCGTCAATGAAAATGATGCAGGGAGCATTCTTCTTGCCCTGCTCGAAAAGATCGCGCACGCGGCTGGCGCCGACACCAACAAACATTTCCACAAAGTCCGAGCCGGAAATAGAGAAGAACGGGACGTTCGCTTCACCAGCGATGGCGCGTGCCAAAAGGGTCTTCCCCGTCCCCGGGGGGCCGACCAGCAAAACGCCCTTGGGAATGCGGCCGCCGAGTTTCTGGAACTTCTGGGGATCTTTGAGGAATTCGATAATCTCCTGGAGTTCCTCCTTGGCTTCATCGGTTCCCGCAACGTCCTTGAAGGTGGCCTTCTTTTGCTGGGCGGAAAGCAAGCGCGCGCGGGACTTGCCAAAGCTGAGAGCTTTGTTTCCGCCAGCTTGCATCTGGCGCATCAGGAACAAGCAGAAGCCGACCAGGAGAAGAAGCGGGAGGCCATTGAGGAGGAGAAGCACCCAATCGGCGTTGCCGTGTTCCTTGACTTTGATTTGCACAGCTTTGTCACGCAGCTCTTTGGTGACGGTGGCTGCATCTTCTTTGGCGATGGTCACCTGGAATTTGCGATTGGCGGGCCGGATGTACTCACCCTGAAGTTCGTAGCTTACCTGCCCGAGATACATGGTGACTTCTTTGACGTCACCCGCTTCGACCTTGGCCATGAACTCGCTGTAACTCGGCTGGTCTTCACGCGCCTGTCCGCCGTTTGCGGAGACCAGCTTCCAGAGCATCACTCCCAGCAAAACAATGGACATCCAGAAGAGAATTGTCTTTACCGTAGAACTGGAATTCACGTTTCCCTCTCTAGTTCCGGAAGCCGCCGCAAGCTGCCTCTATCATGCGTTCTTTTTCCGTCCTTTGCCACTGTTTCGGGCCGCAAGGTTCGTTCCTGAAGGGAGCTCTCTAGGATTTATCCCAGTCCCATTGCGGGCAGCCGGGCCATACGCGACCCATAATTGGTTAGATGCAGTCCGGAAGCCGAAGTAATCCGGCTCCAAATCCCGGCTTTCTCCCCGTCGGCGCAGAAGAAACGGCTGCGTCACGCCGCCATCGAGCACTGCATCGACAAGCAAAATACCTTGCCCTTTCAACTCCTGCCAGCCAAGCAAAACCTCGTGCCGCAAGTGGCCGTCCCGGCCCACGTCCCTCCCCGCGCCTCAACACGAGCGGCGATGCGCGCGGCGGAGTAAACCGCCGCCTTCCGGGCTCAAAGCTTTTCCTCAGCAATCACGATCCCGGAACGAGTTCTCTCATCGGCTGCAAAATCAGTCGCCACCGCAAAGCCCCGGGCCCAAACCAGAACTCCCCCACTCGTCAACACTGGCCAGCCCTCCCGCTCCCAGCGGCTGATGTGCTTTTCGTTCAGTAAGCGCTTCAGCTTGTGGGCGTTTTGATGGCCGGAGGGGCGTAACCGGTCTCCGGCACGCCAGTTGCGCAGGACTAGGGGTGAACGCAGCCGCTCGGGGTCCAGGACCATCTCCCTGTTCTTATTTTCCTCCCCCTCAGAAGGCCAGTCAATCACCCTGAATCGGAAGACGCAACCCAGCTCCGGAACTCGTACGTCCTGCGCGCCGCGTGACAAATCGATGTCATACGAGAACTCGCGAGGCGGGTTCGCAGCGCGATTCGTTTCCGCATTTCGCATCGCGCGAAACACGAGCGCTTCCCGGTCCTTTCGCACTTCGATGCCGCCCGGCAGAGAAAGCGAGCTTCCGTTCCGTCCGCCTCGGGCCAGTTCGAGCACGGCCTCAACGTGGCTCGCACTCAACTGCCCGCTTCGTTTCTTCAGGCGCTCGACGATGCCGCGCACCATGCGTTTGCCCATCGCCGCGGAACCGTGGTTCTGCTCGGAGTACTCCGTGCTCTCTCGGGACCCGGTGCTGAATCCGTTTTTTGCCCGTGCGGCGAGCAAATCAGCGAGCGCAAGGTGCACCTCGCCCTCACGTTCGGGAACCGCGGCTGCCATCCGTTGTTCCAGCAAAGCGTCAAGAAAAGCTTCATCCTCGCGGGCCAGATTCGCCAGACTCGCCAAATGTTCGACGACAGCAGGCTGAAATTGCTTCTCCAGCAGAGGGAGTAACTTTTTTCGAATGCGTGCGCGCATGCGCCTGGTGTCGCGATTTGTTGCATCTTCGCGCCAGCCCTGTTTCTTGCGGCGAAGGTAGGTCCGCAGTGCAGCCCGACGGACAGGCAAAAGCGGGCGAAAAATGGGGCCCGAGAGGGGATGAATGCCGCCAAGCCCGGCGAGCCCGGTTCCGCGAAGAAGGTGGGCGAGCACCGTTTCGGCCTGATCGTCCGCAGTATGGGCGACGGCGATGCGGGTGCAGGCTCCTGCATCGGCGAGCGAGCGGAAGTAGTCGTGGCGGGCGCGGCGCGCCGCGTCTTCGAGATTGGCTCGTTCTTTCTTGGCCTTCTTGGCGATGTCCGCGGAAGAGGAATGAAATTCCAATTTGTACTTGGCGGCAAGGCTGGCGACAAACTCTTCGTCGGCGTCGGAAGCCCTTCCCCGCAATTTGTGGTTGAAGTGCACGACGCTCAGAACGATCCCAAGCTTGCTGCGCAACTCCAGCAGCAAGAGCAGTAGCGCCACGGAATCTGCTCCGCCCGACACGGCTACGCCCACACGATCACCCGGGCGCACAAAGCTCTGCTCCTCAAGGTTTCGTAGCAGTTGGCTACTCAAAGAAGATCGCACGGCCGAAAAATTCCGCACCCCTTCCCGTCACGCTAGCGGCCGCGCACCTAAAACTCAAGCGTGTGAAACGCAAGTGGCCGCTTCTCGACCTGCCGGATATAATACACCCCGCGCCGAAGGCCTCCGGCTAAGGCGGAACGGTGGGAACCATGTCGATGCGAATGCCAGCGGTTTTCTTTGGGCATGGGAATCCCATGAATGCGCTGCTGCAAAATCCCTACACTGAAGCGTGGGACAAGTTGGGGGCGAAACTGCCGCGTCCGAAAGCTATCGTCTGCGTGTCGGCGCATTGGTACATCCAAGATGCCGCCGTCACCGTGAGCACCCGGCCGAAAACCATCCACGACTTCGGAGGTTTTCCCCGAGAGCTTTACCACGTGCAGTATCCTGCGCCCGGTGACCCGGAACTGGCGCATCGCATTCAGCAGTTGCTGGCTCCGCTGCCGGTGCGACTTGACGAACGCTGGGGGCTCGACCATGGCGCTTGGGCGGTGCTCCGCCACCGTTTATCCAAAGGGTGAGGTTCCCATCGTGCAACTGAGCATTGACGAAACGCAACCGCCATCCTTCCACCACGAGATTGGCCAACGGCTCGCATCGCTGCGCGAGGAGGGCGTCCTGATCACGGGGAGTGGAAACGTTGTTCACCGTCTGCACGCGTATGCCTGGGGACGCCACCCGCAGGAACCGTACGAATGGACCGTTTCGTTCGAGAAAAGAGTGCGCGAGCTGCTGCTTGCCGGGGAGCATCAGCCCCTGGTTGACTATCAAAACAAGCTTGGTAGCGAGGCTAGATTGGCTGCGCCTACGCCGGACCATTATCTGCCGCTACTGTATGTCATCGGTACGCGAACGGCATCGGAGCCCGTCACCTTTCCCGTGGAGGGCGTAGACGGGGGATCCATTTCCATGCTTGCCGTTCAAGTGGGTTGAATCAGAGGTCTTCGATCCCCGCCCGCGACGCCTGAGGAAGCCTGTGGAAAACGCGGAAAGATGGGTGAAACGGTGTTGACAAGAAGGTGCGAGTTTGCCATACTCGTTGGGTTTCGAGGTGCCTTTCTGCTGGACAGGGGGGCTATCGCTCTTTGACAACCGATACGATGTGCCAGAATCTGTTCGAAACCATCCGGGTTTTCGAGCGCGGATGGCTTGAGTAATTCGAGCGATCAACAATTTGCTTGAGCAAGGCTGGCTCCGAAGAAATTCGGGGCTTTTTTATGCTCAAGCGACAGGTTTCAAACGAGAGTTTGATCCTGGCTCAGAACGAACGCTGGCGGCGTGCTTAACACATGCAAGTCGAGTGCGCGTGCCGTAGCAATACGGCATGGCGCACGGCGCACGGGTGCGTAACACGTGGGCAATCTGCCCTCCGGTGGGGAATAACCCCGCGAAAGCGGGGCTAATTCCGCATAACATTCCCTGGACTCCGGTTCGGGGATTCAAAGCAGTGATGCGCCGGAGGAGGAGCCCGCGCCCGATTAGCTAGTTGGTGAGGTAACGGCTCACCAAGGCAATGATCGGTAGCTGGTCTGAGAGGATGGCCAGCCACACTGGAACTGAGACACGGTCCAGACTCCTACGGGAGGCAGCAGTGGGGAATCTTGCGCAATGGGCGAAAGCCTGACGCAGCGACGCCGCGTGGGGGATGAAGCATTTCGGTGTGTAAACCCCTTTCGACTGGGACGAATACCTCGCAAGAGGGGTGACGGTACCAGTAGAAGAAGCCCCGGCTAACTACGTGCCAGCAGCCGCGGTAAGACGTAGGGGGCCAGCGTTGTTCGGAATTACTGGGTGTAAAGGGTTCGTAGGCGGTGTGGCAAGTCGGGAGTGAAATCTATGGGCTTAACCCATAGGCTGCTTCCGAAACTGCCGTGCTTGAGTGTGGGAGAGGCGCGTGGAATTGCAGGTGTAGCGGTGAAATGCGTAGATATCTGCAGGAACACCCGTGGCGAAAGCGGCGCGCTGGACCACTACTGACGCTGAGGAACGAAAGCTAGGGGAGCAAACAGGATTAGATACCCTGGTAGTCCTAGCCCTAAACGATCAGGACTTGGGGTGCCACCCGTTCGGGTGTCGTCCCGGAGCTAACGCGTTAAGTCCTGCACCTGGGGAGTACGGTCGCAAGACTGAAACTCAAAGGAATTGACGGGGGCCCGCACAAGCGGTGGAACATGTGGTTCAATTCGACGCTACGCGAGGAACCTTACCTGGGCTCGAAATGCTGGTGACCAGCTGTAGAAATACGGCCTTCCCGCAAGGGACACCAGTATAGGCGCTGCATGGCTGTCGTCAGCTCGTGCCGTGAGGTGTTGGGTTAAGTCCCGCAACGAGCGCAACCCCTGCACGTAGTTGCCACTCCGCAAGGAGGGAACTCTACGTGGACTGCTCCGGATAACGGAGAGGAAGGTGGGGATGACGTCAAGTCCGCATGGCCTTTATGTCCAGGGCTACACACGTGTTACAATGCAGGGTACAAACCGTTGCCAACCCGCGAGGGGGAGCTAATCGGAAAAAACTCTGCTCAGTTCGGATTGCAGTCTGCAACTCGACTGCATGAAGCCGGAATCGCTAGTAATGGCGTATCAGATCGACGCCGTGAATACGTTCCCGGGCCTTGTACACACCGCCCGTCACATCACGAAAGTGAGCTGTACTAGAAGTCGTCACGCTAACCGCAAGGAGGCAGACGCCCAAGGTATGACTCATGATTGGGGTGAAGTCGTAACAAGGTAGCCGTAGGAGAACCTGCGGCTGGATCACCTCCTTTCTAAAGAAAATGCTGGTGGAACCCGCTAAAGGTGTGCGGGCGATGCCAGCCCCTCGGTTTACCCAAAGCTGCCTAAAGGCGGCGGAGGGCGCGAGCCGGGGAATGCATCCAAAGTCTCACGGCTTTGTTTGCACGCTGCGAGTTACTCGCTGCCCCTCTTTGGCTTCGGCTGGAGTCGCGGAAGATTGGGCAGGTTCTGGCAGATCGCTATCGGTTGGCATAAGGGCGAAAATTGTGAGTGTAGGGGCCGGGCTGCGACCCGGCCTCTTTTTTTTGCCGTCGAGAAATTTAGGCTTTAGGACCAAAGGCGTGCCTTCTCTTTAGACTTTAGAGTCTCCCCCATTTACGTTACGGGCGTCTCTCCGTCTTGTTCCATACCCAGCGGCCGATGTATTTTTCATTGTCGCTTCCGCAACCGGTGTCCGGTAGACGTCGTTGCTGTGCTTCCTCAATCTTTTCCTCCTCGTGAAAGGCGTTCAAAAACTTCCGCGCCGCTTCTGGAGAAGGCAGCTCATGTCCAACAAGCTCCGCCAACCGCACATCGCTGCGCCGGTGTGCGAAATCGTCCACGCACTTAAGTCTTAGTCTTAGCCACCGACTGAGTCCCCAGACGTCATCGTTATCAACGGATCGAGGTTACGCTTCCTTACTTCCGCCTCCAGCCACTTCCGGATACAATCCAGTGTTTCTCCAAGCATTCAGAAAGAGCACCGACCGCCGATGCGCGAAATTCAGCTCCACAATACTCTGTCCGGAAAACTCGAACCCTTCGTCCCTCAAAAGCCGGGCGAAGTGCGCATGTACACTTGCGGCCCCACCGTCTACGATTACGCGCACATCGGCAACTACCGCACCTTCGTGTTCCAGGACATGCTTCGCCGCTTCCTCAAGCTTCGAGGATTCCAACTGACCCACGTCATGAACCTAACTGACGTGGACGATCGCATCATCGCCAACGCCGCCGCCGCGGGAAAAGACATTCGCGGCTACACCGAGAAATTCGTGCAAGCTTTCTTCGAGGATTGCAAAACCCTCAGCATCGAAGCACCCGAGCACTGGATTCGCGCCACCGACCACATCGACGACATGGTGAAGCTTATCCAGCGCCTTCAGGAAAAAACCTTCACCTATTCGAGCGAAGGCTCCATCTACTACCGCATCGCCAAGTTTCCGAATTACGGAAAACTCTCCAAGATCGATCTCACCGGCATCCAAGCCGGCGCCCGCGTGGACAACGACCGCTATGAAAAGGAAAGCGCACGCGATTTCGCACTCTGGAAAGCGCCCAAGCCCGGCGAGCATTTCTGGCAAACGGCCATCGGCCCCGGCCGTCCCGGCTGGCACGTCGAATGCTCCGCCATGGCCATGAAATATCTCGGCGAAACGCTCGATATTCACACCGGGGGCATCGATCTGGCCTTTCCGCATCACGAAAACGAAATTGCCCAGAGCGAGGCTGCCACGGGAAAACCCTTCGCACGCTATTGGCTCCATGCCGAACATTTGCTCGTTGACGGCGAGAAAATGTCCAAATCGCTTGGCAACTTTTTCACCCTGCGCGATCTTTTCGCCAAGGGCTACAAACCTTCCGCAGTGCGGCTGGCTTTGGCTAGCGTCCCTTACCGCAAACAACTGAATTTCACGTTCAACAGTCTCCGGCAGGCTGCCAGTGGGATTGAGCGCCTGCGCAATTTTGCCGACCGCCTCCAACAGGGAAAATTTCCGGCCGGGAAAACGGAAGGTATGGCCGCGCGGATTGTGCAAGCAGAGCAGGAATTTGACGAAGGACTCGCCGACGACCTGAACACCGCTCGCGCGCTGGCCGCAGCCCACGAATTGATGCGTGTTGCGAATGTTGCAATGGACAAAGATGAGTTTCTCCAGGGTGATGTAGCCCCGGCGCGGCAGTTTCTTGCGACATTCGATAAAGTTTTCGCCGTGCTCGAAGACAACGACGCGCAGAAACTCCAGGCGCTCGGATACGACAGCGTGCAGGCCGGCTTGAGCGACGTGGAAATCGAAAAACTTATTGCCGACCGCACTGCCGCGAAGAAAATGCGCGACTTTGCGGCCGCCGACCGTATCCGCAAAGAACTCGCGGAACGTGGTATAATATTAGAAGACACGAAAGACGGCACCGTCCGCTGGAAACGCAAGTGACCTTGAATTTCAAAACTCGGCCCCCGTACCTCCCGGGTTTCTTCCCGCCGGCCGCCCTGCGGCCAAACCTCTTCGGCGTTGACTTAGCTTAATTTGTTCGCAGGCCGGTTGCGGAACCATCCGAAGCCGAAAAAAGCGTCTGTCGCGCCTGCCCTTTCTCCGCGCAGTTTTTGATCCACGCCAACCTGTGATTTCTTTATTGGAGGAGGAAATGCCAACGACTTTGGAAGTAAAGACACCCCAGCTCATTACCGCGCTGCCTGGTCCGAAAGCGCAACAAGTCATCGCCGCCGACGCCAAGTTCATGTCGCCGTCGCTCACCCGCGAATACGCGCTGGTGGCCAAGAAAGGCCACGGCGCAATCGTCGAAGATGTGGACGGGAACTCGTTCTTGGATTTTGCCGCCGGAATCGCGGTTTGCTCTACGGGCCATTGCCACCCGAAAGTGGTGGAAGCCGTCCAGAAACAGGCCGCGGAACTGATTCACATTTCCGGGACGGATTTTTATCACCATCACTTGCCGCAACTCGCGGAACTGCTGGTTGCCACGATGCCGGGAAAGGACGCCAAGAAAGTATTCTTCGGAAATTCCGGCACGGAAGCCGTCGAAGGCGCGATCAAGCTCGCGCGCTATGCCACCAAGCGCGACAAGCTCATCGCGTTTTACGGCTGCTTCCACGGGCGCACACTCGGCTCGCTCTCGCTGACGGCGTCGAAAAACACGCAACGGAAAGGTTTCGGCGGCTTGCTCGCCGGTGTCGAGCACATTCCGTTTCCATACGCGTACCGTTGCCCGCACGGCCACACTTCGGAAACGTGCGGCACGGAAATTCTCGAACTCCTCGAGCAGCAAATGTTCAAGCGGGTGTTTGCGCCGGAGGAAGTCGCCGCCATCATAATCGAGCCCATTCAGGGCGAAGGCGGCTTCATTCCCGCGCCGGCATTTTTCCTTCAGGAATTGCAACGCATCTGCAATCGCCATGGCATCATGCTGGTTGTGGACGAAGTGCAATCCGGAGTCGGCCGCACCGGCAAGTGGTGGGCCTACGAACACGCCGGCATCGAGCCGGACATCGTTTGCATTGCCAAGGGCATTGCCAGCGGCATGCCCCTGAGCGCATTTGTCGCCAAAGAGAGCGTGATGACCTGGAAAAAGGGATCTCACGGTACGACCTACGGCGGCAATCCCGTTTGTATCGCTTCGGCGATGGCCACGCTCGACCTAATCGAAAACGGCTACATGGAAAATGCGCGGAGGATGGGTGAGTACATCTTTGCGCGCATTGGCGATTGGCCGAAGGGCTTCAAAATCGTTGGCGAGGTGCGCGGCAAGGGTTTGATGATTGGCATCGAAATCGTGCGCGATCAAAAAACCAAAGAAAAGGCCGCGGACTTGCGCGACGCGGTCATCAGCAAGGCATTTCACAAAGGGTTGCTGACGCTCAGTTCGGGCGAGAACACCATTCGCATGTCGCCGCCGCTACTGATTGACGAAGAGCAGGCCGACTTCGCGATTCGCACGCTCCAAGAGTGCATCGGCGAAACGGAAAAAACCATTTAACACCGAGGACTCTGAGAACACAGAGTTCAGAGAGAAGAAATAAATAAATCCCGCGTCTTTCAACCTGAGTCGCGGGATTTAATTTTTGATTTCCTATAGTTCATCAAAGAGTGCGGTTCCCAATCGAGAATCATGCCGAACTTTTCTCGATTGATGTTTCAGGTAGTGCGCTGGGGAAAAAGGGCCACTGCCGCTGGAGCAGGTGCTGAAGTACGGCGCGCAGATTGTGGATGCACTGGACAAAGCGCGCGGCGACCAGACGGTGTTTGCGCAACGCTTTGATGCGAGCAAATTCGAATTGACGGGAGAAGCGTCGCCGATATTGACGGAGATTCAATATGAACCTCGAATTGCGCACGCGGTGTTCTCAGTCTTCGATGACAGGGTGCTCGTGGAACAGAGCGGGCCGGAGTTTCGCTGTCCCAGCTGGAATGGTTCGACCGAAGCGATGAAAAAGCCGGAGCCGTGGGAGAACCGGCCGTTTACTCCAACGTGGATCTCGCGCCCAACGGAAAATCGGTCGCGGTCGACAAGACCGATACGGGAAATCAGAACGCGGACGTGTGGATTTATGAGCTGCAGGGTGAAAGCACGAAGCGGGTGACGTTTGACCCGGCCATTGACGCCATGCCGGTGTGGAGTCCGGATGGGACGCGCGTGGTGTTCTCTTGCAGCCGAAAAAAGACATGCGACATATATATGAAGACCACGGACGGGGCGCAGGAAGAAAAGGCGATCGAAGAGACGCCGGCCCAGGACAAGTATCCGAGCTCATGGTCGCGGGACGGGAAATTCATTCTATACACGCGCGAAACGGAGCTTTGCTTTTTAACTGTCCCTGATTGGAAGAGCCAGTTATTCCTGAAGGCACCTTCCGCTGTAAAGAATGGGCAGTTCTCGCCGGACGGCAAATGGGTAGCGTATGCCTCCAACGAAAGCGGGAAATGGGAGTGTCACATCGTATCCGGGTGCGCGCGGGAAATGTCAAGTGTCCAACGCAGGAGGCAACCAGCCGCGGTGGAGAAGCGACGGCAAAGAGCTTTTTTACCTTGACCCAGAGGGAAAAGATCGAGGCGGTGCCCGTGAAGGAAGGAGCAAACTTCAATTCCGGAGCACCGGTGGCGCTCGTCAAGGCGAACGCCAGAGAGCCAGTGGCTCTGAACTGGTGGCCTATGACGTGACCCGGGATGGCCAGCGATTTTTGATCAATACCGGTGTGCAGGGTGAAGTCCAGCCGATGTCTGTCGTTTTGAATTGGCGGCAAACCTGAACAAGTGACGGTGGCGGCGGAAAGCAGCCCCGGGGTGTATGAGACTCAATCTCCGCCAGGGGCGGACGGGATGGAGAGCCGAGGAAGGCGCGTGTCATCGGCTCAGGTTGTCAAATTGGGACAGCACGCCGCATTGGAATCCCTTGCCAATTCAAGATGAGGCTATAGAATGCAGGAGCGAAATCGCTTCCAGGGTTTGAAGAGGAGCGTGTGTCCTCATGATTTTTGACAGCAAGTTTCGTTTTAAGTCCGTCGCTAATTATCTACGAGTCGCGCTTGTTGCCTTTGCGGTGATGACGTTCGGAGTTGCGACGCGGGGGCAAGAGGCGGAAATCGCGAAGAAGCTGCAGGGCTTTGACGCGTACGTGGAGCAGACGCTGAAGGATTGGAACACGCCGGGGGTGGGCGTGGGAATTGTGGTCAACGACAAGCTGGTGTTCGCAAAAGGGTATGGCTATCGAGATTACGAGAAGAAGCTGCCGTTCACGACGAAGACGATGCAGCCGATTGCCTCGAACTCGAAGCTGTTCACCGCCATAGCCGCGGGTATGTTGGTGGAAGAAGGGAAGCTGACCTGGGATAAGCCGGTGCGGGAGTCGGTGCCGGAGATCCAGTTTTACAACGACGAGCTCAATAGCAACGTGACGCTGCGCGACATGTTGTCGCACCGAACCGGCGTAACGCGGCACGATTTAATTTGGTTCAAGTCCCCTTTCACGAGAAAAGAGTTGTTCGAACGGCTGAAGTACCTGGAGCCGCAACAGCCGATGCGCACCACGTTTCTCTACAACAATTTGATGTTCGCGGCCGTGGGGCAGATCATTGAAATCAAGTCGGGGAAGAAATGGGAAGATTTCGTGCGCGATCGGATTTTTTCGCCGCTCGACATGAGCACGTCGTGCTACACAATTGCGGATATGCTGAAGCAGCCGGACTACGGCGTGCCGTTCCGCGAAAAACGCGACTCGTTCGAGTTGTATAAAATTCCCTACTATGAGGACACCGAGGGCGTTGCCCCTGCCGGCGCGATTATTTCCAATATTGATGAGCTCTCACATTGGCTAATCGCGCTGATGAATGAGGGGAAATACAATGGCAAGCAGGTGTTGCCGGCAAGCGTGCTAAAAGCCACTCTGCAACCCGCGCTTGCTTTGCCGAATGCGGGCGGGGAAGCGCTGGGTTATTGGGAGTTGATCAACTCAGCTTACGGAATGGGACGGTGGACCGCTTCCTACCGAGGAAAACTGCTGACCTACCATGGCGGCGACCTGCCTGGATTCCATTCGCAGGTTTCCTTTATGCCGAACGATAAGATCGGCGTGATTGTATTCGTGATCAGCGATCATAGCGCGCCGCTCTACAACATCATTAGCTACAACGTGTACGAACGCCTGCTGGGCATGGATCAGACTTCGTGGAGCCTGCGGCAACTTCAACAGCGGCTTGCCAACAAGAAAGCTGGGACGGAAGCGCGCGCGAAGGCCGGTGGGGATCGCGTACCGAACACGAAACCATCGCACGCGCTCGGCGACTACGTTGGCGAATATGAAAGCCCGGCTTACGGCATTCTGAAAATCGGGCTGCAGGGCGATCAACTGCAATTCGGTTTTCACGAGTTTCACTTTCCGATGAACCACTTCCATTACGACCGGTTCGACACACCTGACGACGAGCAGTATGGCAAGTTCTCGGTCAACTTCCGGGCCAACCCGCAGGGAGACATTGATTCCGCCGTGATCTCGCTGGACCAGGCGGAAGTCGCGTTCACGCGCAAGCCCGAAGCGATCGACCCTAGCCTTTTGGAAGAGCTCGCGGGCGTGTACTTGACGCCAAGCAAAGTAAAATTTGAAGTGCGCTACCAACCTGGAACGGGGCTTTCGATTGCGTTCCCCGGCGCGCCGCCGCAAAAGCTCGTCCATCTCAAGGGTATGCAATTCCGCACGCCGCTCTTCGCCGATGACATCTATGAGTTCGTTGTGGAGAACGGACAAGTGAAAGCTCTGAAAGAGCGGGAACCGTCGGGCGAATTCACGTACCCGCGTCAGTAAGCTGAAGATCAAATACCTTCGTGCGGAAAAACGTCCCGGCATGAGATGATAGTGGGCCACGCCAGGGGGCGGACGAAGTGGGTAAAGGTATCTTGCTCAGTCACCTCCAGGGATAATCCCGAATCCAATTATTTATTTGGGAGGAGAGAGAGTTGCCGGAGTTACGCAAAGACCCCATCACAGGGCGATGGGTGATTATTTCGACGGAGCGCGGAAAGCGCCCGAATGATTTTCTGCGCGAGAGCGTGATAGCGAAAGAGCCGAAGAATTGCCCTTTCTGCGCGGGAAATGAGTCGAAAACGCCGCCGGAAGTACTGGTGTACGGCCGAAATGGCGGTGGCGCGAACACGGCGGGATGGAAGCTGCGCGTGGTGCCCAATAAATTTCCCGCGCTGGGAATCGAGGGCGACCTCGACCGCGAGGGCGAAGGCCTGTTCGACAAGATGAACGGAATCGGCGCGCATGAAGTGGTCATAGAGTCGCCAGATCACGCCGCAACGCTTGCGACGCTTCCCGAACGTGCCGTGGAAGATGTACTTTGGGGTTATCGCGACCGCATGCTGGACCTGAAAAACGACAAGCGCTTTCGCTACATTTTGATTTTCAAAAATCACGGCGAAGCAGCGGGAGCGACGGTCGAGCATCCTCATTCGCAATTGATCGCGCTGCCCATCGTGCCGCGGCGCGTGCGCGAGGAAGTGGACAACTGCTGGCACTACTACGACGAGAAGGAACGCTGCATTTTCTGCGACATCATCCGGCAGGAGCGCGACACCGGCGAGCGCGCCATCGGCGAGAACGAACAGTTCATTACCCTGGCGCCGTACGCGCCGCGGTTTCCGTTTGAAATGTGGCTGCTACCGAAAGTGCACAGCTCGTCTTACGAAAATAACCAGAGCTCGATTTACGCGAGCCTGGCGCGGATGCTGAAAGATACGCTGATGCGGCTCGACGAAGTCCTGGACCGACCAGCGTATAACTTCATGATTCACACTTCGCCCATCGGGGAAGAAATCAACGACCATTATCACTGGCACATCGAAATTATTCCGAAACTGACGAAGGTGGCGGGGTTCGAATGGGGAACGGGGTTTTATATTAATCCCACGCCGCCGGAAGAGTCGGCAAGATTTTTGCGGGAAGCAAGAGTCCCCGCAATGAGCGAGAAGAAGTAAGAATCTTCCTACGCTGCAACGAGCCAGGGCGTACAGGGAAGACACTGAAGATTTGGTATAATCGCGAGCTTGGCGCGGTACCCAAGCGGCCCAAGGGAGAGGTCTGCAAAATCTCTACAAAAGCACCGCGTCACGTGGTATCAATAGCTTAGCGAGACACAATTAGGTGTAAATAGGTAAGGATGAGGCGCATTGGGCACAGAATTGGGCATAGATTTTGGGCACAGCAGCAGGGGCGCGGTACCCAAGCGGCCTAAGGGAATGGTCTGCAAAACCATCATTCGTCGGTTCGAATCCGACCCGCGCCTCCATTATCCAAAAAGGTTATTTCGCGTCTGAAAGAGAAAGCGGCGAAGCACCAGCCTGCAAAGCTGGCTTAGTGGGTTCGAGTCCCACCGTCACCTCCAATCTTCTTCTCTAATTTCCCGCCAATGTCTGTTTTTCGCTGAAACGTATACGGCGTTGACTTCCAATCTTGGCATGGACAGACTTGGAAGCGGGGGCGTGGCCTGATGCATTGGCTTGCCAGCAATTATCAATGGCTCGTGGCTGTTGTCGTGATGCCCATTATTCTGCTTCTGCTGAAGCAGTGGCCTGATTCGCGTAAGAAGACAACCAGTCCAGTACCCGCGCCGCAGGCAACGTTGAATGCCCAAGACTCTCACGTGAGCAATCCCCCCGTGGCTGGAGGCTCGGGAATCCATCAGAATGTTAACGCGCCAGTTTTCAATGTGAACATCGGCCAGCCAGCCGCTGCACCCGCCCAGCCATCAGCGAATGCAACCGCACCGCATCATCTTCCCAATATCCTCGTAACAGGTGCCCACATCGCAGCGGTTTCGCAGGTTGACCAAGGAGTTTGGAGCGAGAGTGTCCGCATGCAAGATGCCTTCGTCGTTCAATTCACAAACGAAGCCCGGAGGGACAGACCCAACGTCGAGGGATTGGTGAAAGCCGAGCTAATCTACCGTGATGGCGTAAGAGAACTTCGCCGCGTAACGGGCTGTTGGCTAGATCAGGCTGCGGACATGACGGAATTTCACGTCGATGATACGCATGGTCTCATGGTGGGATTGATGCTGGGTCAGGAATTCAACGCGGTCGGGAAGCGGCGAGTGAGAGTAGCTCCGGGCAGCGACGAGATTCCACAAGACATTGTTCCTCTTCATGGCTTTGCGCAAGGAGCCGTTTCCGTGCGATTGACGAGCGTCGGGGCCGGAGTAGTGCTCTACGAAGGCCAGTTTCAGTTGAACACGCAGCCACCGGAGATAATTCGGCTGTGACAGTCTGGGTGTTCAGGATAAAATCATTGCGTGTGGAAGCGTATTAAACAACAATTTGCTACTATTTTCTCCGGGCGCTGATAACGCAGCGCCAAGCATTCAGAACATCAACGCGCCGGTATTCAACGTGAGTATTGCGCCGCCTGAACAACACCCTCTCCAACGACCTGCGTCACCACCTAAAGCCGTGGCAACTTGAACCGAGTAAGGCAGTAATGCCCTAAAATGGAGCCATCCACCACCGTCACGACTTCCTCAAGGTTCATTCATACTCGCTTCTCTTCAATCCGCAATTTCAGAGCTTCAAGCTCCTGCTTGGTCATGCCTTGCAGAGCCATCGCGGTGGCAAGATACAAAGCGGGGACGTGTTTCATTCTGTTGCCTCGTGCTACCTTGCGACGGAGTTTTTGTACTTCTGGGTCAGCACCCACTTTCAAAAACACTTCATACGCATCGGGGATGGGCAGAGTCCTTTCAATCAGGCCATGCTTGACCAGAATGCGATGATACGACGGTACTGCCAACGCGGACCGATGGGTCTGCGGGGCGCGCTTGTCTTGTCTTGGGTGTTTCATTGCACTATGCTGACACGTTTTCTCAATCCGGTCATTTGCTTTGGCGCTTATACTGTCCCAAGGCGCATAGTCTGCGAGGCACAATTGCCGTGGCCGCTGAATTTTTGAAAGCCTTCCCGACCCTGGAAACCGTTCTGATTGAATCTTGGCAAGAGGGCGCGGGAGTAGGCAACCCTTATACCAGTGCGCCGCCGAGTAGAGCCTATGGATTACCGCATCCGGTCACAAGTCCGATTATTTCGTGCGCCAACCGCAATTGCCGGAGCGGCGGATTTGACATTTTCCAAGACATAGCGGAGATGGTGCACGAAAAACTCGTCACCAAGAAGTTTGTGAAGGTCTGCCTCGGCGATGAACGCTCTCGGAAGGGAGGAAACCTAGGCCGGGATTGCATCAACACGCTTCACTATTGCCTGACGTTGAAATACAAACCGGAATACTCGCCAGAGGGGGAATAGGGCGGTTCGGACAATCTGTGGACAGGTCGCGCAAAATTAGTGGCCCTAGTGTTTCCCTTTCGCTTTCGCTGCCCTAAATGCGTGTTCTGGGGCAGGGTGGTCGCGGGTCCGAAGTCATCCCGGTCAGCAGTCCGAAATGATGCCGGTCACCGATTCGGCTTTCAAGTCGGTCACTTTTTGCCGGTGATCGGAATTGCAGACCGGGATCGTTCCGAAACGATTTCCACAGGGCGAAGAAAGGACGCTGGACAACACTGGGGCAATGCGGATCCCTCCCGAACCAGGAGGAAACGACATTGCCTACGGAAAGGTTGTCCATGAGAAAACTCCGCGAAGGTCTCCGACTCCGATTCGCGTTAAAGCTATCGCAGCGACAGATCGCCCGCAGTTGCTCGATCGGACAAACCACGGTTTATGACTATCTGAAACGCGCGCAGGCGGCCGGGGTCCTCTGGCCGCTGCCCGAAGATTGGGATGAGACCCGGTTGGAGGAAACCCTGTTCGGGCCACCTCCACGGCGCCTGTATGAAAGCCACCGCAATCTAACGCTGCAACTGTTGTGGGAGGAATATCGCCAGAATCATACCGACGGTTACAGAGTGCCCAGGCCAGTTGCGATGAGCTGAGCTCGCTTCTCGCCTTTTCTGCGCACGCTGACATTCTCTCCACAGCCGTGGCATGGATATTCGCCAATAACAACGTAGCGGTCGTTCTGCTCTTCATAGTTGACCGTTCCTTCAGGTCGTTCGTCTCTTTTGAAGGTCTGCATGAGATTACACTAGAACAACTTGTCCCCGCTGGTCCCGCCAGGCAACCCACGCCATAGCGGAAGTCCCGCCCCGCCGACGGGAGATGAAGCATGATTGCCTCCCGCACACGGGGAGCGTCGCTCGCTCGATTTGGCAAGGACCGGGCAGGCCAGGCCCGCACTGCCGAGAAAAGGAACCACAGGATTAAAAAGAAGCCTCTTCGAACCTGCCGTATCATAGACATGGCTAATTTGACCTCCGTGGGTTTGTGACCGTCTTCTCGATCTTCGTTGCCGGGCCCCAGAACGCCCAGTGAATCTTGCGAACGTCACGGTCTTTTGAGTACCCAGAGTCCCGTGGCCCTTACATGCGTGACCACCGGCAAGCCCAAGAAATACCGAACGCAGGAGTTCTCAATTACGTTTCGAACGATTTCAAAACGGCTTTTTTGGGGCTTCTTCGAAAAACAGACGCGTTATTCGAAATACGCCATTGCCGAACCAGAAAAGGCGCTGCTGGATTGGATTTATCTGTGTTTGCAAACGGGAGTCACGCCCAGCCTCGATGAGATCGAATTCAAGCCAGTCAATAAACAAAAACTGATCAAATACGCGGACAAATATCCGGGTACGGTGCGGAATGTCGTCACGCACTCACTTGCCTTTGAACATTTTGCAGCTTGACCTAGCATCTTTGCTCGTTTACCGAGCAGGGCCGTAAAGCCTCGGCGTTTAGGCCGGGGATATAAGGCCCTGTCGCGTTTGGTTGTCTCATGCTAAACTCTCTTCGTCCAAAAGACCTATGGGCGGGCAGCCCAAAAGTAAAGCCTCTTCGTCATCCTCTGCTTTATTGTATTACGTACCGTAATACGGTAAAGTGAAATTAGGGTGACTTTATGACATCTCTCCTGACATTAAGACTGGAGCAGAAGACTCGGCAACGCATCGCACGCATAGCCAGCCGCAGGCGAATTTCCACTTCCGAAGTGATACGGGAAGCGATCGAGGCATGGGTGGAAAGGCAGGAACCGGTGGCCGCGCCCTATGACGCAATGTCTGATTTGATCGGGGTTGTCAACGGTGGGAAGCCAAGGCGCTCGGCGGAAACAGGTCGTCGCTTTAGAGAAGTCTTAAAGAGTCGGCGGAAACGCCTGTGATTCTGGTGGATGCCGGGCCGCTCGTCGCCTTGGTCGATGCCGATGATCAATTTCACAAGAAATGTGTCGCCGCCTTGAAGGGGTTACGAGAACCCCTGGTCACTGTTTGGCCTCCGGTGACGGAAGCGATGTACTTGCTGGCCGATTTGCCCAAAGCCCAAGAAGCTCTCTGGGAGATGCTAGCGCGAGGAGCATTGCAGCTCCTGCCACTCGACCTCGCTGACGTTTCTCGAATCCGCGAACTGATGGGCAAGTACGCCGACCGCCCGATGGATCTTGCCGATGCGTCACTCATCAGGGTTGCTGAGCGTGAAGGTATCCGAAAAATCTTCACCGTGGACCGCGAGGATTTTAGCGTCTACCGTCTTCACGGACGAGTGCGCCCCAACATCATCCCCTGAACATCAGGGTTTGACGGCTTCCTTTGCTTCCGATGAGCAAAAGCTGTTAAAAGGTTAAAAGCATGCTACTTATTCGGCAATCGATCGTCATGCGATACACATTCTTGCGGAATCCGCTACTGGACGTTTTGGCTAAATTCAAACCTCAGAGTCTGATATCCTGCAACCATGGAAGCGCGTTCTTTGGGTGACGTGGGTGGTACGCCGGGAGGCTTGGGTCATTTCGTGATCGGTTTCGTCATGGCTTGCATGGGAGGATACTTCCTGGCGAATCAAGTCAGCGTCGTGGGTTCGTATTGGAGCTTCTACGGGGCAAATACGTTCGGCATCACGCTGGTGCCGATGTTGCTCGGTGTGGGAATTCTATTTTGGAACGGTCGGAGCCTTGTAGGTTGGATCCTTACAGCAGCTGGGGCTCTTTTCATTCTGGCCGGCGTGATTGCCAACATGCATATTTATTTTCGGCCCGCCAGCCTTTTCAATACTCTCGTGATGTTGATCCTGCTCGTTGGGGGACTTGGGCTGATCGCGCGCGCTTTACGACCTCATCCTGCGACCAAGAGTGAATAATTGTTCAATGTTTCGTGTTCGAACTTCTGCTATTGGTGGGCGAACAGGAGTGCCCATCCCATTCAAGGGTACACGTGTTATAGCGTCTGGAATCTCTCCTTCACTTCCCGCACAAATTCGAGGAACCTGGGCGAGTTGGTGAGTTCCGGATGCCAGCACAGGTCGCGCTCAATGAGATCGTAGGTCTCCTGAATTCGCGCGCCGGGGATGAAGTTTCCGCTAGCGTCGCGATCCCGTCCCATGAGCCACAGGTGATCTGCCACGGTTGCGGCCGCAGTCACGTCGTGGGTAACGACAATAATAGTGTTGAGCTCGTCGAGGCAGGCAATCTCGCTGATCAATTCGCAGACTTTCGCTTCCATCACAACATCGAGCCCGGAGAACGGCTCATCCATTAACAAAAAATGTTCGCTGCACAGAAGCTGTTGCGCGATGGCGATTCTTTGCCGCTGGCCGCCGGAAATCTGCGCGGGATAAAGCTGCGCCTGATCCACCATATCCAGACGCCGCAGATACTTAAGGACCCTTTCATGAGCGGATTCATGATTGTTTTCCATTTGTTTCGCGGCCAGCATCAAGTTGCTGAAAATCGTGCGATTTTCAAACAAAGGATAATTCTGGGCGACTACGCCCACCATTCCAGCCTTGACCGGGGTCAGCGTAGAATTGACGAGCACCTGTCCTGAAGTGGGATGATTCAGCCCCGCGACGATGCGAAAGAGCTGTGTCTTACCGATACCCGAGGGCCCGAGAAAACCGACCACCTGGCCTTGCGTGCGGTCCTCGCGCACGATGTCGCGAATTTCCGCATTTACGTCTCGGAGAATGACCTTGTCCTCGTACGAAAGGCTGACGTGGTCAATCTTCAGAAGTGTTTCGCCGTAGGTGCAGCGGTCGGGCACAGGAAGTCCTCACAAATCCATGAGCTGCTATCTTTTTTCAAGCTGCAAATCCGCGTAAGGGAACAGGAATTTCTTGGACAATCCCAGCGCGTAGTCCTGAAACAGTCCAATCAGCAGAATGGCGATCTGAATCGCAAATACGGCTTCCAGCCGGAAGTGTTTGTTCTGATTCAGCAACAATGCACCGATACCGCCCTCCGATCGAGAGATGCCTTCGACCATCGTGAGCATCATCCAGCCCATGGCCGCGTTTTGCCGCATAGCATCGAAAGCCGCGTCTGCTTTGCCGAGGACGATCACTTCCCAAACGACGCGCCACTCACCCATGCGCAATGTGCGGGCCAGGTCAAACTTTTCTTTCGGAATTTGCGCCACCACGTCGATCATGCTGGTCACAAAGAAGACCGCCACGCCAAAAACCAAGAGGCTTACCTTTAGCCGGTGCCCGCTGGAAAAAATGATAGTGAAGAAGAATGTAAGTCCCACCATACCCAGGAAACGGCCCTTGGAGACGGCCAACGCGATGGGCTGGAACACCGGAACGACTGTGAGATAAGCCAGGCCCAGGGAAATAAGAGTCGCCCATGCCATGGCCTGCACGTTCAGTAGAAAGCTGACGATAAGCTCCTGGCCGAGTCCCTCATGAGTCCAAAGGTCAACGAAGGCTCTCCACACGTCCATCGGTTTGGGCAGAAAAACGTAAGTAGAGGTGGCCCAAACAACCAGAAGCACCGCGACCTGGAAGGTGATGATGAACCGGAACGCAGATTTTGAAATCACTCGGTTTGGAAAAAACGCACCGAGAATTTCGCGCCAGAAGCCCGCTGCTGCCGAATGGCTTGCGGCCGGTGCTGCATTTGTTCGCATCGTTCCGACCGCCGGCTTCACGGGATTCACGCGTGCTCCCTATTCCTTGCCTGACAGAATGATTTCCACGCGGCGGTTTCTGGCCCGGCCCTCCGCGGTGGCGTTTGACGCGATGGGCTTGGAGTCGCCGTAAGCTTGGATGCGGAAACGGTTGTCCGGGAAGTTCGCGGGAGCCTTTCTCTGCAGCCAGTCTCTGACTGCCTGGGCGCGCCGCATCGCCAAATCCATATTCCCATCGTGGGTGCCCATGTTGTCCGTGTGTCCATTCAAAGTGACGAACAACGCGCCGGCTATCGCTAGGTCGTCCTTGATCTCGTACATCTTGCGTTCGCCCTCAGGGGTGAATGAGGCTTGACCTGTGGCGAATTCAATGCTCCAGTCACGCTTCGAAACGACTGCGCCTGTATCGCCACTGGAACTGAAGCTCGCGACATCGGCCTCGGCCCCAGTCTGCGAAAGCATCGAAGAAGCACCCAGAACATACGAAGTGTCGAGAATTTCTTTAACGTCAGGAATCTTGTTGGCGTCCTTGAACAGTTCCGGGTATTGCTGCGTCGCAATGTTTCCGAACACGGTGTAAGTGGAACGGAAATTGTTGTTGGCGCCGGGCTGCAACCCGAACAGCAGGAGATTGTCGTTCAGGTTGTTAACCGCGGAGCCGCCAAGCTCCACCAGGTTACCCGTCTTATCCTGTTCGCGAGTTCCCAGGTAGTATTTCAGCCAGTAGTCGCCGTTTTGCTCGTTGTAAACTTTGGCGCTGATCGCCGCGGCGCGCTTAAGCACTTCTGGGAAGGCCTTGAGTTGGTCGGCCGCTTCAAAGCTGGCTGCCAGCATTCCCTGTACTTCATTGCGATGGTCCTGGTTGAATTTCTTGATGCCAATAATGACGTCTGGCATCTGCGAGCGATATTGCTTCGAAGACACGATGGAGACGAGTCCGCCCCGTCCGTGGGCCACGTTCACGTCACCTGGCGTCCAGGTGACCACGCCGTTCACACACACGTTCTTGGATTCCCCGGTCAGCCGGCCATCATGTACGACTTTGCGGTCTTCACAGGTATTTGCATTATAGATTTCCGCGGCCTTGATGTAGTCCGGCGCGTTGACCCAATTCAAAGCATCGGGGTCGTACGTTTTTTCGTCAGGATTATTCTTGATTTGGTTGTCTGCCGCCCACTTCATAGCGATATTCCAATCGCCGTCGCGAAGTACCCCCGCCACCAGTCCACCTTTGGCGGCCTGCGGGTCAGCTTTCCATTGTGGCGGCCCCATCAGTTTGTCTTCCCCTCGCGAATATCCTGTAGAGCCGATGACTTGTGCAATGTATTCACCTGCGCCATTGTCCAGCTTCTTGAGTTGCGGATTGACCGCGGCGAAAAACTGCCCCGAGCCGTCGCCCATGATGAGGACGTAGTTTGCGCCCGCGGCACACTGGTTTGAACCGTCGTGGAGCTCTTTCGCGCAGGCAATCAAGTCGTTCTGCATTTGACTGGTATCGTCCTGGCGGATCAGCTTCAGGTTGACGTTATGCTTTTCCATCAGGCTGTTGCGCGTCGTCTCCGGACCGCCATTGGCGTAGATATAGTTCATCTGCGCGTTCCAAGCCCATATTTCGGTGCGAATCAATGGGGCCTTCACGGAAGCGGAAGCCGCCTCCGGGAAAGGCGCAGGCTCGACGTTGGCGACGAGAGCTTCCTTCAAGTCCGGCAAAGCGGCTTTCGATGGAATGAGAGCCTTGGCGATGCCCGGCGCAGGAATCCAGCCGCGGCTCACAGCCGTGCGGAAACCGAAGAAAAGAACTGCCCCCACGAACAGAAGCAGAATAATCTTTGCTCCGGGCTTCAACCGGTGCCCCGTTGGTGGTGTGGAGATTTTATTGTCAAACATACTGATCTTCCCTCCGCCTAATCGTTACTTGATCAAATCGCTGTAATCGTCCTTCTTGTTGGTCGGCGCGGCCGAAGTTTGGTCCCCCAAGCCTCCCGGCACCGCCGCCACCGAGGCAGGCAAGAGTTTCTGCTGGAATTCCGTCAGTTGCTTGACGGCCTCGTCGTTGATCGCGCCGGTTTCTAGGTCCATGTTGGTCATCAGCTTATTGGCAAGACGGTTGAAATCTTCCATCTCTCCCAGCATTTGCCCGGCATCGTCGGCCAGGTATTCCAGCGTCTGATCGTAAATCTGGTTGGCCACTGGATCGCCGCGGAAAATCTTCTTGGCCGCCTGGAAGACGGAGTAGGCCTTTTTCAGCGCCTTCCGCCGCATCTCTTCTTCGCTAACGCGGTTCTCCTTGTCGGTGACCTGGAACTCCGCCGTAGCCCTCCAGCGGATGAGCTGGTCATATAGAATCTTCAGCTTGTCGCGCAAGTCGGTGAGCGACTTGTCGATGTTGATGAGGCTCGCGGCGTGCCGCTGGTTCGTAACTTTGGCGGACATATATTGCTGTTGATCCAGGGCGGTAAGGCCGCCGGCGGCAATTTTCTTGTCGGCTTGATTGGCCAGGGCCATGCTGTGCTCGGCTTCTTTCTGGTTCGTGTCAATCTGGTTCTGGAGCGTGCGGATCGAGCCATTCAGGTTGCCAAGCTGTTCATCCATGATCGCAAGATTTTTTTTCATCTCCGCGATGTAGTTCTTGAGGATGCCGATGGGATCCAGTTCGATGAAAAGTCCGGTGAAATACCGGATGACGCTCTGAAAAATAAGCTTCCCCAGCGTCAAAACGCGCTTGTCCGTGACGATGAAGATCAGCAGCAGAATGGCTCCAATCAGAATTGCGAGGTGCAGTGTATCGGTCGCCGCCGCGATCAAGAACGGAAGGATCTGCACGAATCCATAAGCCGCCGCGATGCCCGCGAGGACCAGCACGACTTTCCCGACGGTTCCTTCCGGCCGTTGCCAGAAATTCTTCAAGCCCTGCATTACAGGGGAACCTGGTGTGGTTGCCATGGCGTCTCCCTATCCCAAAATCGTTTCAAATTCCTTGCGTTGCTGCTGAATCTCGGCGCGCCGCCGCTCCAGCGCCGCGGCAAAGTTGCCCTTGGCTTCCTGCAGCTTTGCGCGTGATATCTCGGTCTGCGATTGCAGGGACTTCATCTGCTGCTGCAAGCTGGCAATCTCTTTTTGTTTTTGCTGAATGGCCTCGTTGATGTCGCTGACTTGGGCAATTTTCGCGTCAACTTCCGTTCGTGATACGTCCTCGGTTTGCTTGTTGAAGGTGTTCGCCGAGGAATTCAGAACATTCAACAAAGCGTCAAAGCCCTTCAAAATCGCGTCTTTCGTCAAGCCGCCCTGCGACTGCGCGGTGGCGAGTGCCGCTTTGTACCGCAATGCTTTGTCACTGATGACCGAAGAGAGCGGGGCCGCATACGCTTCGATCTTGGCTAGTTCCGGAACGGCGGAGAGGTCCGTCTGCTTGGCAAGCCGCGCATAGAACTGGTTGTCGCGCGTCCCCGTGGAAACGTATGCAGGAGCGAGTTCGAGGGACCGGTTCGCCGTCGGGCCGGGCGATGGTTTGGCAGGCTGCTGCGCCGCCTGCGGTTCCTCTTCAAAAATCGCCTTCTTGATAAGGTCCATGAAGGGCATCTGTCACTCCCTTGCTATTTCAATCCCGTTCCAGCGGCGGGGATACACACAGCTTTACTGTTGCGAGGCCCGGCCGGACTGGAGGTTTCGTGTCAAATCGGTCCACGAATCCGCACGCATTGTATCCTATAGATAAGGGAACCCTTGCATTGTACCCGGGATACGCGGCCATCGTAAGACTGGGCCTGCTCGCCTTTCAACAAGGAAATTGCCGACGTAGCGCATTCAATAAACTGGCAATCCTCGCCTCGATGACCTATTAAACCGCCTTTAGGATGAGGATGCAATTCAGCTACAATGCACACTTTCACTGTTCAAAATGATGCCGTTCTTGAACTGACAAACTTTCGACGAGGAACTAGCCTGTGCCTGCAAAGACGCTACCGGCGGTATTGAGCCAGATTGTCGAAGCCAAAGCCGAATACGATACCCGGCTCTTGGCCCAGCAGATCGGAACGAACTACCGCTCTCTGATGTATTGGCTCAGAGGTGATCGCCCCATCCCTGCGGAGCTGCTGCCTCGGATTTGCGTCCTGCTGAAGAATTTCGAACCTCTGGATGTTCTCGAATCACAGGCGGGAAGAGTGGCATTCAAGATTCCAGATCCGCAACAGACTTCCGAGAAAGAGTTCTTGGTTATTTCCAACCTCATGAAAGACGTTGGTTCGGCACTGGAGAGCATTGCAACGACGCTAGCTGACGGGGTTGTGGAAGAGAATGAGTTAAACGCGACGATCCCGAAGCTGGAAGCCGTAATTCGAGAATGTGCATCGGTCAAATACCTGCTTGAGACTCTCTACAAAAACAGAAAACGGAAGATGAAAAAGTAGGGTTTGGATTTGAGGGCGAATTCGACCTTGTGATGCTACGTTCCGTGCCGTTGTACCCGAGTTTTCTGATCATTCCCTGTACCTGCCGTGTACCGCACTTCGGCGTTTTCATCGTTTTTCTCCGTTTTACTGTTTCGTAGAATCAATAACTTCCGTAGAATCAATCCCCCGAGAGGTTCGAATCCCACCCGCGCCTCCAGATTGACGGCGGCGAGCAAGCCGCGTCTGTTGCTAGAGGGTTTCGCGGTCCCGGCGAAGCGGCGGGATTTCGCTTGCCGCCTCCCGCTGCGCTCACACCGGCAAGACGGCCCAAGTTCGAATCCCACCCTTCGTCGCAGACTCCTCAGGCAAGCCCGCGCCTCCAAACCCTTCAAACGGCCCATTCCTGTGGCGATGGAATGGTCATCGTTAATCTGTAAAGTCACCAGATCAGTTTGAGAGCGAATTGAATCTGCCGCGAGGAAGTTTGCGTGGAGGTGATGAGACCAGCATTGGCGATCGGGACTCCGGTTGAATCGAAGATGTTTCTATTATCAAGGGGAGGCGCAAAATTCGTGTGATTAAGAATGTTAAAGAACTCCGCGCGGAACTGGATATTGAAAGCGTCTGAGATCCTCTTGATGAAGTTATTCTTGAATAGAGAAAAGTCGAAGTTCACGAAGCCCGGACCAATTAGCGTGTTGCGGCCCAGGTTTCCTCGGAGGGTTAACGGATTCGGCGCCGCGAAGCACTGCGTTTTGATGTAGTGAACCGGGTTTCCTGAATTCACGAGAGAAGCACAACCGGGTGACGCTATGAGGTTCGGGACATCAACGTTCGGATCGGTACTGAGAACACCAAGAGCGTCTCCGGCGAAACCGGGAGTGAAGGGGACGCCCGTGCTAGCTTGGAAGACTCCCCCGATTTGCCATCCGCCGAACGCCCAATCCGCCAACTCGGCCCTCCATTTCGGAGTGCCCAGCACCCAGGTGTAATTGACGTTCAAATTGTGGCTGACATTGAAATCCGCCAGTCCGCGATTCAATCTGAGATCAAAAAATAGCGGGCTGGAAATTGAATTGGTGTATTCGTCGCCAACCATACTCCCGGAACCAGTGTCAATCGTCCTGCCCCAAGTGTAGGAACCGGCCAGCTGGGAGGCGCGGCCAATTTTCTTCTTGAGTTGAACTTGAAGGGCGTCGTAGTAGGAGCGGCCATCCCAGAAACCTGCTGTAATCCGCCCCGAGTTAGGATTCAAGCGCGTTCCACTACCAACTGGGGCCGGCCAGAGATAGCCCTGTGGCGTAAGTGTCGGAAGGACGATGTCGGCATCTTCCGTGCGAAAAGGTTGATGGGTCGCGCGGGAGCCCACGTAGCCAGCGCGCAGACTCAAGTCCGTGGCCAGTTGGCGCTGCATCGTCAAGTTCCACTGCATCACATAGTTTCGACCGGGATTTGGTTCGAAATATGCTTGTCGAAGAGTGCTCGCCGACGCTGTGAGCGAAGCATAAGCTAGATTAGGAAAACTTCCGGCCGGCAAGTTTCGTGAGCTGGCTGATTGAAAAAACGGAGCTGAAAAAAGTTCGTTCATCTGAAAGACGTAGGGCAGGGGCAAAACGTCGAAAATTCCAAAGCCTCCACTCACTCCCGTTTTGCCATCGCGAAAGGGATCCCAGGAAAAGCCAGTGCGCGGTTCGAAATTGAGGAGGGTTGGATTGGAAATTAATGGATCACCGAGATGAGGCGTGGGGTCCGTAAGATGCCGGAGAACGGTCAGCTTGCCATGGACCTCGGTGGGAACAGAGGCCATTTCGTAGCGAATGCCGAGGTTAATGGCCAGGTTCGTGCGCCAGCGCCAATCGTCCTGAACGTAAGTTCCAACGATAGTTTGGCGGATTCCGCGTGGGCTAACGGCGCTGGGAATCGCTGCCGCCAGCGAAAAAGGCTTATTGGTCAGGAAATTGGAGAGGGAATTGAAAAGGAATTCCCCTCCTGGCGTAGCAATTCCGAATTCATTGTCCCGGATGCGTTCCACGCCGCCGCCAAACCTAAAGGAGTGAGTTCCTAGTGTCCACGCAAAGTCGTCATAAGTCTGGATTGATGTCCAGTGGAAACGGTAATTGCTGATGGAATTCAAACCACCGAGGAAAGAGGTCAATCCGGGCACGGCTACACCCGCAGCGTATTGCCCCGGGACCGTACCCAAAGAGGGGTCTTGTGCGGAAGGGTTTCCCGCGGGGAAGGTCTGGCCAGTCCGAGCCACAACACGATAAGCGCCAAATCTTAACGAGTTGAGCCTCTGCGTACTGAAAGTATGTGCCTCATTGGCGGCAAAGAATTGGCGGCGGGAATCGTACCCGGTGCGTTTGTTATTCAGCTCATCGGGCTGCCGGGCGGTTCCGCTGTCATACATGTAGGTCCCGGACAGAGTGTCGTTGGCAGAAAAACTGTGGTCGAGGCGCGTCGTAAAGTAATTCTCAGGCGTCACCTGCTGTCCTGAGAAGGTATAAATTCCCGTGTCGCCGGGTGCGAGCAATCCGCGATTAGGCAGCGGATAAAAGGCATTGACAAAGCGAAGCACGGCTGGATCCACGGAAATTGTGCCGGTGGAGGGATTTCCCGCGCGCGCGGACGCCGAAGGCACGGTGTCGACCTGGGTGATGCCCAAAGACTGGCGCAATCCCTCATAGTCTCCGAAAATAGATGTGCGCTGTCCCCAGATGGGCCCGCCCGCAGAGGCGCCAAATTGATTGCGCCGAAAGGGCGGCTTCACCGTGTCAAAGAAATTTCTTGCATCCAGCGCGCTGTTGCGGATGAATTCGAACACATCTCCGTGGAAATCGTTCTTACCGGACCGGGTCGTTGCGCCTACGACTCCGCCGGAGGAACGGCCGACGCGGGCTGGGTAGTTGCTGGTCAGGACAGTGAACTGCTCGACCGCATCTACACCGAGATTTACTCCCAGAGCGCTCCCCGGAGAGCCGTTGGCATAGTCGTTGACACTGATGCCATCCAGACGCGCATCGTTCTGGCGAGGCCGCCCACCGGAGATGGTCATCTGTGTTCCGAAACCATATTTACCCTGTCCTGAAGATTGCGTGCGAGCGGTCTCGACTCCTGGCTCGAGAGCGGCCAGATCGGACGCAGAGCGCCCATTCAACGGAAGCTCGCGGACACTCTGAGAACTCACGACGCCGCTGACGGTAGACGAAGCCCCTTGCTCGCTGGAAGGAAGCAGAACAAGATCGGCAACTTGGTCCTGATCCGGGTTCATCACCACAGAGGCGCGGGCGGCTGCAAATCCCGGGGCAGAGGCAGAGACTTCGTAATTCCCGCGCGGCAGGTTCAGTAATTTGTAGGACCCATCTTCTGCGGTTACCGCCGAAAAAACGTTGCCATTTGCCAGGTTCTTGGCGGAAACGCGCACGTTCGGAACGGGAGAACCTGAAACCGACTTCACTGTGCCCGCAAGATTCCTCCCCTGTGTTTGGCCGAAAGCTCCAAGAGGAATCATGAGCACAAAAACTAACATGCTCCTCGCCGCAAGAGTGGCCCTGCGGACCGGACCGCGTTGGGAAACCTTTGGCTTGGCCGCAAAAGCGTTCATTTTATCGTCCAGAAGAAATTAACTCGCGTGAGCTGCAAATAGCATCACTTCTCCTGAATCTCTCCGAGCAGATGGTATTGGAGAGCATTTCCGTCGAGCTCATGCTCCCAGCGAGCGATCACCATTGTGGCTACGGCGTTGCCAATCATGTTGACGGCGGCGCGGCACATGCTGAGGAAGCGATCGATGCCAAGAATCAGCGCCATCCCCGCGACTGGAATGGTTGGAATGACCATCATGGTGGCAACGAGCGCGATAAAGGCGGCTCCCTGCACACCGCTGGCACCCTTGGAGGTGAGGACGGCAACACCGAGGATCGTGAACTGCTGAGTCAGAGTCAGATGCGTGCTGGTCGCCTGAGCCACGAACAACGCGGCAAGTGTCATGTAGAGGCTGGTGCCATCGGCATTGAAGGTATAACCCGTGGGAACCACCAGGCCAACCAGGGTCTTGGAGCATCCGAGTTTTTCGAGCTTGGCCATGAGAGAGGGCAAGGCGGGTTCCGAAGAGCTCGTGGCCAGCACCAGGAGAAGCTCCTCGCGGAGAAACCAGAGGAAGCGGAAGATACCGAAGCCCGCCAGGCGAGCGATGCCCCCCAGCAAGATAACAACAAACAGTATCGAAGTGATGTAGAGCGTGGCGATCAGCTTGACGAGAGGACCTAGTGAGGCCAAACCGTATTTGCCGATGGTGAAGGCCATCGCGCCAAAGGCGCCAATAGGGGCAAAGCGCATCAAGATGGCGACGACGCCAAAAACAATACGCGTCAAAGTGTCCAAGAGGTCGGCCAGGAGTTTGCCGCGCTGGCCAGCGAGAGACAACGCAAAGCCGAAGAGAAGAGACACGAGCAGGACTTGCAGAATGTCTCCTCTTGCAAACGCATCGAAGACCGTGTTTGGAATGATGTGGATCAGAAACTCCGTGACGCCCTGAGCTTTGGCCTGTCCGGCGTATTCGGCCACCGCCTTGGCGTCCAGCGTAGCGGGATTGACATGGAAGCCGCTGCCTGGATGCACGACGTTTCCGACGACCAGTCCGATAAGCAGCGCGAGCGTGGAGACTACTTCGAAATATAGAAGGGCTTTCCCGCCGACGCGGCCAACTTTTTTCATATCTTCCATGCCGGCAATACCCGTAACCAAAGTGCAGAAAATGACCAGGGTGATGATCATGGTGATCAGGCGAATAAATGCATCGCCGAGCGGTTTCATGGCCACGGCCGTAGCGGGGCTGACATAGCCGAGGACGATGGCAACGGCCACACCCAGCACCACTTGGAAGGACAGGCCCCTATAGAAAGGCTTCTTGCGCGGAGGCGACACTCTCGGAGGTGCAGTACCGGCGGGAATCGACATCGCTCAGTCCTTTTGCAACGCCGGGTGGAGTTCGCGGATATCGTGCAAAGTCTCCAGTGATAGCAGCTTGTTAATGAGAGCGGAGCAGGTACTGGTTCCGAGCACGGGAGTGACAAGGTCGCGAGCCTTGGCAACCACTTCGTCGCGGGTCATGGGATTTTCCACCGTGCCACGGACGTCGCGAATCCACTCGCTAAACTGCGCGCCATCGGCAAGGGTGAGCTCGACGATGGCTTCGCGGCGCGGGCGGCGGGCATCGATGCGCGGGTCGGCAAGCACTTCCACTTTGGCGCGCTGGCGCAAAACGGCGGGATCCTGCATGCGCGCCCTGTCATGTGCTGAGGCAAAGGTGACGGTCTTGTCGAGCAGCATGATGGCTACCATGTGCTGCATGCAGATATCGGGCATTTCGCGGTTACTAACGGTATTGGCTTCATCGCTGGCGATGCGAACGACCACTTTTCGCACGTCATCAGCAGCGAAAGACCGTTTCTGGAAAAAGCCGGCGAGTGCATCGAGCGGGGCCTGGATTGGGGAGCCCACAGTCCACTTCTTGATGTTGGTGCGAGTGATTTCATAGCGCTCCCCGAGCTTGTCGATGATCTGATCCGGATCGGCTTTCAGAACGCCATCTTCCCTCGGTGCGTAGGCGTCAAAAAAATTGTCAGGCCCGGAGAAAATGTCGTCGACGCCGGTCCAGCCCGAGCGAATGAGCATGGCCGTGGTCACGCCTCCGGCGGCGGGTTTTCCTCCGAAGAGAAAGGCTTTTTCCATGTGTTCGGCGTCGCGCGCCCAAGCGCCGATTCCCGAAGCCTGCTGGGCAGTATAGTCGAGCAAAAAGCGGAACTGTTGGGCGTTCAAGCCCGCTGCGCAGCCGGCCGATGCTCCGGCACCAAACACGGCAACGGTGCCGTGCGTGCTGCGATGCGTAATTGCCTGGTATGCGGGGCCGCCCATGCTCATGGTGATGCGCGGACCGACATCATAGCCGAGAGTCACGGCGCGCAGGAAGTGAGCGCCGCTGATGCCGAACTGCTCACCGGCGGCGAACGCGGCGGGTACGACGGAAACGCCTGGGTGCGAGCGGGACGGACCATGGGAGTCGTCGGTCTCATCGGAATGTGCCAGGACTCCATTGGCGAATGCAGCTTCAATGGGGCCGCACTTGGTCTTGGAAGCAACTACCGTCGCGACTTCTTTTCCGCCGTACTCGCGCGCAAACTGCAAGGCCGCGCGGCCTGGCGGTAATTGGGCACCTGAGATCATGGCCGCAAAGGTGTCCAGGATGTGATGCTTGGCTTTTTCGACCACTTCTTCGGGCAGCGGGCGTGCAGTGGCCTCGCTCATGTACTTGCTGAGCTTGTCCATCAGCGGGCTGATCGCCGGCGACGAAGGAGGCTGGTCCTGCTGAGCGGAAGGTTGCGCAAAAGAGACGCCGGACGGAAGAACCACGGATGCCATAGCCAAGCCCGCAAACTCGAACAAACCACGCCGCGTAAGATTTGCAGGTGCGTTGGGGCCTAGCCCCTGACTCCGTCGATCAAGTTCCATTTCGCTATACTCCTTGCGGGTAGACGGCGCCCGGAAGAAATTGATTCAGGACTGCGGTGCGAAGGGGATGACTCCGCAGCGTACTGACGATATGTCACAGGTGGTTTTGGTACCTGAAAAAAGGATTAATTTTTCTTTAGAAAGAACGCGGGCCTTTATCGAACTTAGCTCAGGCTTGCCGGCTACTCCACGAGCGCCTTCATGACGCGGTAGAGCTCGTTCTTCGCTTCAAAGCCGATGCCAGGAATCTCGGGCAATCCGACGTAACTGTTTTCGACGGGAACGCCATCCGCGAATCCGCCGAAAGGCTGAAAGATACCTGGATACGATTCATTGCCGCCGAGACCGAGACCTGCTGCGATGTTGAGCGACATCTGGTGCCCGCCGTGAGGAATACAGCGCGCGGGAAACCAGCCGCACTCCTTGAGCATTTCGAGAATGCGAAGATATTCCACAAGGCCGTAACTCAGCGCGCAATCAAATTGCAAAATATCGCGATCGGGACGCAAGCCGGCGTAACGAATGAGATTTCGCGCATCCTGCATGGAGAAAAGATTCTCGCCGGTGGCCATGGTTCCCGAGTAATGGTCCGCCAGTTTGGATTGCAGCTCGAAATCGAGGGGATCACCAGGTTCTTCGTACCAGCGAAGACCATAGGGAGCGAGCGCCCGCGCGTAGGCGATCGCCGCGTCCAGGTCGAAGCGGCCGTTGGCATCGACCGCCAATTGATCCGGTGTTTTCAGGATTTTGAGGACGGCTTCGATGCGGCGCAAATCTTCGGCGAGCGGCGCGCCGCCGATCTTCATTTTCACGACGGAGTAGCCAAGTGCGAGATAGCCCCGCATTTCGTCCTGCAAGGCGGAGAGGTCTTTATCGGGGTAGTAGTAACCGCCGGCGGCATAGACAAACACTTTTTGTTCGAAGCGCCCTCCCCGGTAGCGGTTCGCCAGGAGGCGATACAGAGGGAGGCCCGAGATCTTTGCGACGGCGTCCCAAACCGCCATATCGAGAACGCCGACGGCTACGGAGCGCTCGCCGTGGCCCCCGGGCTTTTCGTTGCGCATGACGGAAGCCCAGATGCGATGAGGATCGAAGTTTTCGCCCGTATCGTCGAGCAGCGATTCCGCGGGAGCGGCTTTGAGGCGAGGAAGGAAGCGATCGCGCAAGAGTCCGCTGGGGGCGTAGCGTCCGTTCGAATTGAAGCCGTAGCCGATGACGGGCTTGCCGTCGCGCACAACGTCGGTGACGAGCGCAAGGACACTCACGGTCATCTGGCTAAAGTCGATATAGGCGTTGCGAATCTGCGACTTTATAGGCACAACGGTCTCACGGATGTCGATGATCCGCACGGGGTTCCTTTCCTACAGAGAACAAAGCCAGCTAGCTGCGCTGCAACAGCGGCCGAAGCTCTCGAATGTCGCTCACACTTTCGAGATGAAACACTTTTTCGATCAGACTCGAGCATTTCGCTTCGCCGAGGATAGGCGTAATGAGGTCACTGGCCTTGGCGATGATCTCCCCACGAGTCATTGGATTTTCGGGAGTGCCGCGAACGTTGTCAACGCGTTGGCTGAGGTGGGAACCGTCCGATAGCGTTACCTCGACGATGGCCACACGCAGTGGCATGAGGCGCTCCAGTTCTGGGTCCGGAATGAGCTGCACTTTAGCCCGCTCACGAAGGGTGGCAGCGTCCTTCAGGCGCTTGGTGTCATGCGCCGAGGCAAAGGTCACCGTTTTGTCGAGAAGCATCACGGCGACCATGTGCTGCAGGCAGATGTCCGGAATTTCGCGGTTGTTGACGATAGCTGCCTCGTCGGTAGCAAGCCGCACCGACACCTGTTGCACCTGTACGGCGTCCAAGTGCCGCTGTTTACTAAGGATTTCCAGCGCGTCAAGTGCGGCCTGGATCGGCGAACCAACGGGCCATTTCTTGATGTTCGTGCGCGTCACTTCGTAGCGCTCGCCGAGTTTGTCAATTAGGCCAGCCGGATCGGCGTGGGAATTGTAAGCGGCAAAGAAATTATCTTTTCCGGAGAGGATGTCGTCGACGCCCGTCCAGCCAGCTTGCGCGAGGAGGGCGGAAGTGACTCCGTTGCGCGCGGTCATCCCCCCGAAGTGAAAGGCTTTCTGCACGTGCTCGGTGTCGCGATTCCATGCTCCGAGCCCGGAGGACTGATGCGCGGTGTACCCAAGCATCCAGCGCATCTGCTGAGCGTTCAAGCTTGCGGCGCAACTTGCTGCCGCCGCCGCGCCAAAAAGAGGAGAAATGCTATGGGTGCTCCAGTGGCTCTCCGCTTCAAAGCGCTGACCGCCCAGAGTCATTGTGAAACGCGGCCCGATGTCGTAGCCAAGCGCTACGGCGCGCAAAAAATGAGGTCCGCTGATGCCAAACCGCTCGCCGGCCGCGAGTGCAGCGGGAATGACGGCACAGCCAGGGTGGGATTGCGAAGGGGAGTGCGAATCGTCGGTCTCGTCGGCGTGGGAGAGCACGCCGTTAGTAAGCGCTGCCTCAATCGGGCCACATAGAAAGTTGGAAGCCACCACGGTGGCTACTTCCCGGCCGCCATAGGCGCGAGCGAACTGCAGCGCCGTGCGCCCCGGAGGCAACTCCGAACCTGAAATCATGGCCGCGAGAGTATCGAGAACATGTTGTTTTGTTTTTTCGACGACTTCGTCGGGGAGCACGCGGGAGCTGGCTTCACTCATGTACACGCTGAGGCGCTCCATGACGGACCTGGCTTCCGGCACGGCTCGAGGGCCAAACGAAGACGCGCGGGCCAGGGTCATCTCCCGCGGGAACGCTACAGCCGCCATGGCCAGCCCGGCCATCTCGAAAAGGCCGCGCCGGGTTAGAGACTGACTTGTGCGCAGCTCTTTGGTGTCGTCGCTGCCAGCTCGTTCCATGATCCCTCTCTCCTCTTCGACAAATACAAATCGATCCAGCGGCCCATACGTGCGGGCTTTGCCACTCGTCAAGAAGTTACGCGATGCTCCGCTTTGCGACCTGAAAATAGCATTAATTTATCGTCAGGACCTCTTTAGATGCGCCAAGGGTTTAAGCTGCCTGAACCGCGGTGGCCTGAGGTTCGGCGAGGAGCGCCGCTAGAAACCCGCAGCCAGCCGCAAACGAAAGCCACAGACCAGGAATTGCGCGATTCCCGGTAAGATGAATCAGATACGTGCTGATGGCGGGCGTAAAACCGCCAAAGATGGCAGTTGCTAAGCTATAAGCAAGCGAGAAGCCGGAAGTCCTCACGTTAGTCGGCATGATCTCTGTTAGAAAAACCACCATCGCACCGTTGTAACTACCGAACAGACACGACAGCCAAAGTTCAAGGGTCAACAAACGGCCGAATGAAGGCGCGTGAACCAGCCACAGCATCGCTGGATAAGCCGTGAGCAGTGTCACTACCGTGAAAACAAGGAGCAAGGGCCGCCGCCCGGTTCTGTCCGAGAGCGCGCCCATCACCGGAAGCCAGCAGAGGTTCGAAGCGCCGACGCACAGCGTGACGATCAAGCTGTCCCTATTGGCAAGCTTCAAAACGGAGCTGCCGAAAGTTGGCGTATACGCGGTGATCATGTAGAAGGAGACGGTCGTCATAGTCACCAGCATGGTTCCGATGACGACAGTTCTCCAGTTCGCCAAAAGCGAGCGGAGAATCTCCGAAGTGCTGGGGTGATGTTTGTGGGCAACGAACTCAGTCGTTTCCTGAAGAGACCGCCGGAGCTGGAACAGCAGAGGGATAATCGCGCAGCCGAGGAGCAGCGGCACACGCCATCCCCAAACGGTCATTTTCTGCGCCGGAAGAATGGCGTTCAGCAGGACGCCAACAAGCGCCGCGAACATGACCGCGACTTGTTGGCTTCCGGATTGCCAACTCACGTAGAAGCCTTTGTGACCGGGCGTGGCGATCTCTGACAAATAGACGGAGACACCCCCGAGTTCCATGCCGGCAGAAAAACCCTGGAGCAACCTGCCCAACAGGACGAACAGCGGAGCCAGCAGGCCGATAGTGGCGTAGCCAGGCATGCAGGCGATGGAGAAAATCCCCACGGACATGAGGCTAAGGGTCAGAAGGAGACCGGCGCGGCGGCCATGTTTGTCGGTGTACGCCCCGAGCATTATGGCCCCGAATGGCCGCATCAGAAAGCCGGCCCCGAAGGTCATCAGCGAAAACATCAAGGAGGAAAATGGATTGCCGGCGGGGAAAAAAGCTGCACCGATAGCGGAGGCATAATAGCCAAAGACCATAAAATCATACATCTCCAGGAAATTTCCGCTGGACACGCGCAGCACAGACCAGATTTTGGCGTTGCGATCCGAGGTGCTAAGCATGCGGTCTCATTGTTGGAGGGACATGTTATTTGCCATGGCGCGATAAAAGGCAAGTGGAAGAATCGTGAGGACGCGCTGCGCTCAATTGGGCGCAAGCTCAGTTAGCTGGTGAGCTTACTCTTCTCGGCGATGGCTGCGCCCAGCTCCTTGGTGGAAGCGGTGCCTCCTATGTCGGGCGTCCGAACTGTTCTTTGAGCCAGCACATCTGCGATGGCGGTTTCTACAGCGTCGGCCGCCTGTGGCTCGCCCAAGTGACGCAGCATCATGGCACCGGACCAAATCTGCCCGATGGGATTGGCAATTCCTTTCCCCGCGATGTCCGGAGCAGAACCGTGAACCGGCTCGAACATGGACGGAAATTCCTTTTCGGGATTGAGATTTGCCGAGGGGGCGATGCCAATCGACCCGACGACAGCCGGGCCGAGGTCGGAGAGAATGTCCCCGAAAAGATTCGACCCTACAACGACGTCGAACCAGTCGGGATGGCGGACAAAGTGAGCGGTCAAGATGTCGATATGGAATTGGTCCGTGCCAACGTCCGGGTACTCTGCGGCCATCGCGTGAAAACATTCATCCCAGAAAGGCATGGTGTGGATGATGCCGTTTGATTTTGTTGCCGAAGTCAAATGCTTGTTTCTCTTGCGGGCCAATTCGAACGCGTAGCGAAGCACGCGATTGACTCCTCGCCGCGTGAAAACCGTCTGTTGCACGGCCATCTCCTCTTCTGTCCCTTCATAGAGGCGGCCACCGATGTTGGAATATTCCCCTTCGTTGTTTTCACGGACGATGCAAAATTCAATTTGACCGGGCTTCCAGTGCTTCAGTGGGGTCTCGATTCCCTCGAAAAGCCGCACCGGCCTTAGATTTACGTACTGCCGGAAGCTACGTCGGATAGGGATCAAAAGTCCCCACAACGAAATGTGATCGGGAACGTCGGGGTGCCCAACGGCGCCGAGGAATATAGCGTCAAACCGCGCTAGTTGCTCGATGCCATCCACGGGCATCATCCTGCCGGTTTTGATGTAGGTTTCGCAGCTCCAATCCAAGCATTGCCAGCTGAAGCGGAACCCAAAACGCTTCGCGGCGGCCTCGAGCACCAAAATGCCTTCGGGCACAACTTCTTTGCCGATACCGTCTCCCGGGATCACCGCGATGTTGAAGGTCCGGATGGACAAGGCTTTCTATCCTTTTTCCGACGACAGCAAAGGTGACAGCACGCTCATATCCGTCGCTGATTCCAGGGTCTTGACGAAATCAATGATCTTTTCCGTCTTGGCTTTGGGCCATTCGGCATAATCGGCGCAGCCGCTGAATTTTGTTGCCGCTTCTTCGAAGGTCAGGGGATCAGCGGGGCTGCCTTTCCCAAAATCAGCTCGGCCTGTAATTACTCGGCCGTCCTGGAGGTGAATTTTGAGGAGGGAGGTCATCTTGTCGTAGCCGGCTCTCTCTGCTGCCGGGTCCACATAGAAATTGATTCGGCGAATCATGTCCTGGACATCCGTTCTTTGCACCACTTGATCTGTAAACTCGCTCAAACCGGCTTTCCCGCGCAAAAGAAGAACGGCCATGCAGAATTCCATGCTGAATTTGGCTTCGAGGCCTGTCTTGGGCTGGTGGTGGAGAAGCGTCGTCGTCATGTTGTGATTTGCGCCGACATCCAGCTTTTCTACCTGAGCCGCCTGGATATTGTTGGCCGCGATAAGGCGGGCCAATTCAGTCATTGCCGGATGCGTGAGAGAGCCCGAGGGATAAGGCTTCAGCGATATTCCAGGCGAAGCAAAAGTCCAAGGTTTTCCCAGGCGATCCAGGATTGCGCTAGGATCGAACGTTCCACCATACGCGTGGAAAAACCCGCGTTCTGCTTCCAGAATTTGCACCGCGGCGCTCCATCCCAGCGCAGCCAGTTCCGTGGATGCAACGCCATTCTCCGCGGCGCGTCCGGCCTGAAATGGTTTGGTCATGGTTCCAAAATTTTCTCGCAGTCCCCCGGATTGGCTTGCAACCAAACCAAAGCTGTTCAAGATTTTCGAAAGATCGAATCGCAATAGCTTTGCGCAGGCCGCCGCCGAACCGAAAGGCCCGCAGGTCCCCGTGGAATGAAATCCGTCTTGGTAATGGCGCGGAGAAATGGCCTCTGCTATTTTACACTCCACCTCGACGCCGAGATGGTACGCGAGCATGAATTCTTTCCCCGAAACGCCCTTGCCTTCCGCGAGAGCAAAGATCGCGGGGAGCACGGGGACCGTGGGGTGCACCAAGAGACCATAGACGCGATCCTTGGCTGCCGAGAGTTGCGTGTCGTCGAAATCATCGGCGTGAATCGATGTGCCATTTGTCCAGGCGGCAAAGCGCGGAGAAGCCTTGAGTCCAGACCCAACGATCGTGGCCTTCCCGCCGCACACGCCAAGATGCTCGAGGTAGAGGCGGCATAGCGTGCCTGTTTGGGCGCGAGAACCAGCCAGGGCAAGACCGAGGCCGTCGAGGATGGATTTCTTGCCAAGTTCAATAACTTCGACGGGAATGTCTTCATATCTTGTCTCAACGACGAACTTTCCTACGTAGTTGGTCAATCCACGGACCTGTGGGAAATCACCGCGCAAAGGAAGTGCAGCGCCATTGGCGGAAATGAAGAACGGACTCGAGGTTATTGCACTGAGCGTTGCCTTGCCAAACTCACGCCTGAGCATAGTCGGTCTTGAAGATCTCCTATGGCTGTATATCGTACACCCGCACTTCGGCGTTCTTGCCTTCGTGGTGAGGCACGGCCAGATAATAGCGATTCAGCTCGGGCACAAGAATTGCGGTTTTTGCGCGAAAAGCTCCTTGCACTCGTCCCAGGAGAGAGTAGTGATCGGCATCCTGCTGTTCGAAAACGTCGACATAGCCATCCCCTGCAAGGTAGATGCGCTTGTACTTTGCGTCGTAAGCCGCATCGTCCACCATGCCCACGGCGGAGAGTTCGGAGATGATTCTGCCGGAATCCGAGTTCAGAACGATCAACTTCCCTGGAGTACGCGTTGATACGAAGAGGCGGTGATGCGCTTCGTCGAACGCCATGGCAACATTGACCTTATCCCCTGCGGGTAAGGGCCAGGTGGCCAAGAGGGTGCCTTTGTTGCGGTCGAGAATGCCCACAGCGTTCTGCCCCGTGATGTTACAAAACAGGCGTGGACCGGACTTTTCCAACACCATGGCTTCCACGTGGTTCGAATCGATTTTGATGTCGCGAAGCTTCTTCGAGGCATTCGTATCAATGACACTGATCAAAGAATACGGCGTATGCGCCTCCCTGCCGCCATTGACGACATACAGATAGTTCGTCGCGGGGTCGAAGGCCACCGAGTCGGCATCGATGGATACTTTGATTTCGCCAACTGGCTTATATGTGTCGCTGTCATAGACTTTGACGGCTGAGGCGTCACCTTCCACTACGAAAAGTTTCTTCAAGTCCTTCCGATAAAGGATGGCGTGGGGCGCTTTTGCGTTTTCCATGGTGTGTATACGCGTGTTGGTGGCGGTATCCAGCACGTCGACCTTGTCATTCTCTTCGTCGGTGAGAAAGATCCTGTGCCCGTCGATGTCCGGGGCGAAATGGTCGAAATCTCCATCCTTGAGTCCCGGCAAAGGAATTGTCGCCACGAGCTTCAAGGGCTCTTTTGATTGAGCCGCAACGTGAGCGGGAAATGAAGCGAATACCAGAAAAGTGAAAAGTTGCGTATATCTCATCGAGTCCTCCCAGATCGCGTTGGCCGTGCGAAGTTTTTCTTCCGTGTGACCGAGTCAAAGGGTGGAAAGAGCCGAACTGTTTGCAAAGAAACGCACTCTCCAAAACTCCATACGGAGTCCTTCATTCCCTTGTCTTGCTTCTGCCATCCTCGTGGAGGTCCGCCAATCTAGTCAACAGCTACTCGAGTAGCGAATGTGCGTGGCCGTTTCCATCCGGGCGAAAATCATGCTTTTGACGGCAAAAAATCGCCTTGCACGCCATCCCGGCTAAATAGAAATTAATATTGGTTTAAGTTGGCGCGAGTGCAGATGAATTATGCTCTGGCATGCTGCTACATGGCGACGCTCACATTGCGGCGCAGAATCACTTTTGCAATTTCAATGACGAAAATTCAACCTGTTTCAGTAGGGAGAGGCGATGAAGAAACGGTTTCTGATCCTGACAGTGGTGGTCGCGGTATTCGGAACCGGAGCGCGCGCTCAAGATTCCGCTCCGCTGAAACTCGTGCAAACCTTCAAGTTACCGCTCGACGTTAAAGGGAATTTCGATCACTTTGCCATCGATTTGAAAAACAGCCGTCTGTTCGCGACTCCGGAGGGCTACAAAGCCGTTCTTGTGCTCGATTTAAAGAGCGGGAAAGTGATTCACACCATTGGTGGCATCGAAAAGCCCCACGCAATCCTTTACCGCGAAGACTTGAATCATTTGTACGTGACGGACGGGGAAGCCGGAGAGCTGAAAATCTTCGACAGTACAAGCTATGCCTTGCTTTCGACCGTGAAGCTGCTGCTGGATGCGGACTCAATTGGATACGACCCGTCAACAAAATTCCTGTACATCGACAACGGTGGCGGCGATGCTCACGAGACCTACTCCATGATCAGCGTCGTGGATACGACTGCTGGGGAAAAAGTGGCGGACATAAAAGTGGATGGTGATACCCTCGAAGCAATGGCGCTCGAAAAGTCCAGCCCCAAAGTGTACGTCAATAACAAAGCGAAGAGCCAGGTCGAGGTCATCGACCGCAACAAGCGCGAGATCGCAGCGAGCTGGCCCGTTACCAAGAGCAAGACCAACGTGGCCATGGCTCTTGACGAAGCGAATCACCGCCTCTTTGTGGCTTGCCGTGGGGGAGATATCGTAGTGTTTGATACAACATCCGGAAAAGAACTGACTGCCCTACCAATCACTAAAGGAGTAGATGATCTGGTTTACGATGCAGGCAGCCACCGCCTCTACGCCTCCGCTGACGGGAATGCTGATGTTTACGAACAGTCAGACCCTGACCATTACAAACCGCTCGGAAAAGTGCCAACCGGACCGTTAGCAAGGACAGCTTTGTTAGTCCCCGCGCTGAAGCGCTATTTTGTCGCTGTCCCGCAGCACGGGACCGAAAGCGCGGAGATCCTGGTTTTTGAAGTTCGCTAGAGCAAGAGCTTTTAGCGACATTAAAACCCTTTGCTCCACGAATCATGAGGCTGAGGCCTAGGTGTCGGTTTCTGGTCATATTTGTCCACGAGACGATGAGTTTTTGGGAGGAGGAATACATTGGGACTGCGACTTGCGGAACGCTTACTGAAATCCTGGAAATTCAAAACAGTGGCGATCGTTCTGCTGGCCGCGGGTACGACACCATTGCACGCACAGAATTCGCAGCCGGTGGCGATTCGCGCGGGACGAATGTTTGACAGCAAGTCGGGCAAAGTCCTCGATAATCAGATCGTTCTTGTGGAAGGCGAAAAGATTTCGGCCGTCGGCCCCGCGGAGCAAGTTCAAATCCCCGCGGGAGCGCAAGTCATCGATTTGAGAAAAGCAACCGTCCTGCCGGGATTGATTGACGGGCACACACATGTGTTTGGGTTCGGTCTCGATGGAATCAAGCCGGGAGGACCTCCGTTTGCGAGCCCCATTAACGACACGCGCGAATACCGCACTCTTTTAGCCCTCGCCAACGCGCAAAAGGATCTTCGCGCTGGATTCACGACGTTGCGGGATTTGATGAGCCACGGCGGAGCTTACGCGGACGTCGATATCAAGAGAGCGATCAATCGTGGTTTCTTCCAAGGTCCGCGCATGCAGGTTTCGACGATGGGGCTGGTGGCTACTGGCGAAGGCATCCTGGGCTCGCCGGAAGTGAGCCTTCCCGGAAACTATCAGGTCGTGGACAGTCCCTGGGCCGCGCGGCAGGCTGTTCGGGAACAAATCCATTACGGCGCCGACTGGATCAAGTTTCATTCGACTTCGGACTATGAATTTGAGCCGAACGGCGAGTTGTTCAGCAACCCGACGTTCACAAAAGAGGAAGTGGACGCCATCGTGGACGAGGCGCATCGCCACGGCAAAAAGGCTGCTTGCCACGCGTTCGGAGGAGAGGGTCTGCGCAATTGCGTTGAAGTTGGCACCGACACGATCGAGCACGCCATCGAGCTTGACGAGGCCACTGCCGACTTGATGAAGAAGAAGGGCCTCTATCTTGAGCTAACGGCCTATCACTATTCCCTTTCGGATTACACCGTCAGGGATGCCAAAGCTACCGGGGGAAAGTACAGCCTAGAGGCTATGCGGGAGAAGAGCGGCCGGTTGGCCGTTTCGCGGGGCCTAAAAATTTCGTTTGGATCCGGAGTGGGACCCTTTCCCCATGGGACGCAAGCCGCCGAGTTCTCCTATTTGGTCAAATATGGTATGACGCCGGCACAGGCCATCCAGACCGCAACTACCGTGGCGGCGGAAATGATGGGATGGCAGGACCGAATCGGGTCTATCGAGAAAGGGAAGTTCGCCGACGTCATCGCGGTTACCGGCGACCCGCTGAAGGATATTACGGAGCTCGAACGCATAAAATTCGTCATGAAGGGTGGGCAGGTGATCCGAAACGACGTAAAGTGAAAAGAACGGCTGCGAGCGAGGCCCGCTTCAGTTCGATGCCCAGGATCTGTCGCGATGCCCTAACTGGCCAATGCTTCACTCGCGCGAAAGCTTCCTTCGTGATATCAAGCTGGATGTATGCGCATCTTATTGGTCGAAGACGAGCGTAAAGTGGCTAGCTTCATCGCGCGGGCGCTGCGCGAAAACACCTATGCGGTTGACGTGGCCGAGTCTGGCGAGAAAGCGATTGAGTTCGGTACGGACGTGCCCTACGACGCCATTCTGCTAGACGTCCGGTTGCCTGGCATGAGCGGTATCGAAGTCTGCCGCGAGCTGCGGCAACGCGGTATTGAAGCTCCAGTGCTAATGCTGACTGCCCGCGGCCTGGTCGAGCAGAAAGTAGAAGGCCTCGATGCCGGGGCCGATGATTACCTGACAAAACCGTTTGTGCTCACGGAGCTCCTCGCGCGCGTCCGAGCGCTCGTACGGCGCGGATTCCATAGCGGCAACGCCAAGCTTCGCTACGCAGACCTCGAACTCGACCGTCACCGCCGCCGGGCCAACCGCGGCAAAGAAGTGATCCCACTAACAAGCAAGGAATTTGCGCTCCTCGAACTGCTGCTTCTCCGGGCCCCAGAGCTTGTCACGCGCAGCGAAATCGTTGAACACGTGTGGGACTGCCATTTCGACAGCGAGACGAATCTCGTCGAAGTCTACGTCAACCGTTTGCGCCAGAAGATCGATCATGAGCGGCCCGCGAAGCTTATCCACACCATCCGCGGCGTCGGCTACCGGTTGGGAGCTCCCGAATCATGAGAGCAAAGACACTCCGCTCTCGAATGATGCTGCTTTTTTGCTCTGTCGTGGGCGTACTCCTAGCTGCTTCTTATCTGGCCTTTTGGGCACTGCTCGCTCGTGCCATCCCTGCGCAGCTTAACCGCCAATTGTTGGAAACTTCTCGGCCCATCGTTGCAGACATTGTTTCAGAACCGAATGCGCGCGACGTGGACCGCATGGACATCCCCGGCCAATTCTTTGAGCTTCTGGATGCCAGCGGGGATGTTCTCCAACGTTCCAGAAACTTGACCAATCCAATCGACTTGAAAGGACTGCCGCGAGACGATTCCCATCCCGTGTTCGGAGTTGCGTCCATTGGAAATTCCGAGTCGGTACGCGTTGCGCTCATTCCTTTCGAGCAAGCGGGTCGGCGGCGGTTCTTGGCGGTGGCCATTCCTACCTTCGGAACCAATCGTTTGCTGGACACTTTTGGAAAAATCGTTCTGCTCCTCTTTCCCCTAAGCCTGCTTCTCACTGCGGCGATATCCGCCTTCTATGTGGGGAAAAGTCTGGCGCCCATTAATGCGCTTACCCGGCATGCTAAACTCATGGCGAAACGGGTGACCGATCGCCAGGGATTCTGGACGCCCTTGCCCATGGCTTCGCCGCATGACGAGCTGGGCCGTCTAGCCGAAACCTTTAATCAACTCCTGCAAAGCGTCGATTCCGCGGTTCGCCAGCTACGTCAATTCGTCACCGACGCCTCCCACGAGTTGCGCACCCCGCTCGCCGTGCTCCACGGCGAAACGGAGTTGATACTTTCCAAGCCTCGGACTGCGGAGGAATACCGAAAGACGCTCACGGCGATTGACGACGAATTGAAGAAACTGACGCGAATAGTGGAGGGGCTGTTCACACTCTCGATGGCCGACGCGGGGCAATTGCATCTCGGGAGCGAGCCAGTCTATATCAATGAAAGTCTCGAGGAGGCTTGCGCGCTGGTTGCACCGCCCGCGCGAACGAAGAATATTTCCATCGTGCGCCACCTGGACCAGGAGGTACCCTACGTCGGAGACGAGGCCTTCCTGCACGAGCTGTTTTTGATTTTTCTAGACAATGCCATCAAGTATTCGCCCGCCGATTCTCAAGTCCGGGTCAGCCTCGCGCAAGACGAGAACGCGATTCGAATATGCTTTGAAGATCAGGGAATTGGAATCGCTATCGAGCATCTGCCATTTATTTTTGAGCGTTTCTACCGCGCCGCGCGGCCGGGGAATGGTGAAGCACACAGTGGCGGGCTCGGACTGGCGATTGCGCAAGCGATCGTGCGCGCTCAAGGCGGGTCCATTGAATGCCGGAGCGCGCCAGGCTCCGGCTCCACGTTTACGATCCTTTTGCCTGTGTCACAAGTTACGAAGATCCATTCCGAAAACTCACCTAAACAGAAATTAATCCTGGATTAAGGCACCTTCAAGGCTTATACAATAGGCTCCGCTCTCCAAGTGTGGAGGTGATTCGTGTCCTTTCGAATTCTTTCTGCAGCGTATTCGTTTGGCCGCACCTTAGCAGCTTTTTTGATGCTTGGAATCGTTTTTCCTGCAGCGGCGGGAGCTCAGGTGGCCGGAGGAACCATCTATGGCACCATAAGCGATCCTTCCGAGCGACTGATACCTCAAGCTCAAGTGTCTATCGCCAACGTCGCGACAGGAATTATCACCACAGTTATCACGAACTCGGACGGCTTTTTTACAGCCCCTAACCTGCTCCCGGGGGAATATGAAATCACGGTTTCCGCCAAGGGCTTTAACACCGAGGTTCGCAAAGGGATTACATTGACGGTTGGCGCGCAGCAAGTCTTCAACCTTACCCTCCATGTGGGTTCCGCAGCCAAAACAGTCGTGGAAGTAACCACGGAAGCTCCAGCAGTGCAGCTAGTTAGTTCGGACATCAGCGCTGTTGTCACTGCCAACACCGTGCGTGAACTTCCGCTGAACGGTCGAAGCTGGACGGATTTGGCCGCTTTGCAGCCCGGTGTGGATACGATTCAAACGCAGCCAAGCTTTGCCACGGGATCAGACCGCGGGAATCGGGGCTTTGGCCAGCAGCTCACCATCTCCGGCGCTCGCCCTCAGCAGAACAACTATCGTCTCGATGGCGTCAGCCTTAACGATTACGCGAATGGAGCGCCCGGCAGCGTGCTCGGGGGCAATCTTGGCGTGGATGCGATTCAGGAGTTCTCTGTTCTGACCAGCAACTATTCCGCAGAGTACGGCAAAACCTCCGGAGGCGTCGTTAATGCCATCACGCGTTCAGGGGCGAACGCTTTTCACGGCAGCGCTTACGAGTTCCTGCGAAACAGCGCGCTGGATGCGCGCAATTTCTTTGAGGACCCGACTCAGCCAAAGGCACCCTTCAAGCGCAACCAGTTTGGCGGTGCCCTGGGTGGGCCTCTCGATAAGAGTCGTACATTCTTCTTTGCCGACTACGAAGGCGTCCGGCAAGCCAAGGGAATCGCCAATCCGGATTCCGTCCCCTCGCCCGCTGCACGAAACGGAAACCTGCAGTCAGGCCCTGTCTCAGTCGATCCCGCAGTCCAGAAGTACCTCGCGCTCTATCCCGTTGCGCAGTGCACGGGCACCGATATCTGCAAGTTCATCTTCAACGGCAATCAGATCGTTAACGAAAATTTCGTCACCACGCGTGTGGATCACAAGTTCTCGGGAAAAGACAGCCTCTTTGGCACCTATCTCTTCGACCGGACACCATACAACTCGCCAGATTCTTTCGGAAACGTTGGACTTAATACCCTCTCGACGAGGCAAATTGTTGCCGCCGAGGAAACACATAGTTTTGCGCCTACTTTCGTGAACGCGCTCCGATTCGGCTATAACCACGAACACGTCGACAACGACGCCAGCGTAAAGGCGCTTAATTCCGCGGCGGCGGACACGTCGCTCGGAGCGTTTTCAGGACGAGATGCAGCGGTGGTAAACGTAAACGGCGTATTGAGTGCGATGTCCGGAGGAGTAGGCGGACTCCCTACCTATTTGTATCGCTGGAATTCATTCCAGGCGTATGATGACGCATTTCTGATCCGCGGAACTCATACGGTTAAATTCGGAGCGGCTTTCGAGCGCATGTTGCTCCAGGTCACTGCACTGACCGACCCCAACGGGATCTGGTTCTTTAATGCCGTTCCTGGCAGCAGTTGCGACGGCACCTCCTCGCCAGATTTGTGCAGTTTTCTGACCAACCAACCGGTCAAGTTTCAGGGCGGAATTGCCAGTTCGCTAACACCTCGCGATCTTCGCCAGAACATCTTTGGCACTTACCTACAGGATGACTGGCGCTGGCGTCCCTACCTGACCCTGAACCTTGGCCTACGTTACGAGATGTCGACTGTGCCCGCCGAAATCAACGAAAAGATTGCAAATCTTCGAAATCTGGCCGATCCGCTGCCGGTTTGCGGCAAGGCAGTCGCTGGGTGCTCTGGTGCTGGCCCTTTCTTTAGCAATCCCACGACTAAGAATTTCGAGCCGCGAATAGGTTTCGCCTGGGACCCGCTGCACAATGGAAGAATGGCTGTTAGAGGTGGCTCTGGGCTGTTCGATGTTCTCCCATTGCCGTATCAATTCATTCTTTTGACCACCCAATCAGCTCCTTTCTTTCAGTATACATCCCTCAAGGTTGGTGATCCCACTCTCGCTGCTCCCTTGACCTTTCCTTTGGTAAATCCCGCGGACATCACTAATAATAAACTGCGTTCCACTTATGTGGAATCGAATCCAAAACGCAATTACGTAGCCCAGTGGAATCTAAACGTGCAATATCAGCTCGCCACAAACCTGGCCGCTATGGTGGCGTACGTCGGTTCCCGTGGCGTTCATCAGCCGTTCCGCGTTGATGAAGCCAACCTGGCCCTGCCGCAAAAGACCAGTGCGGGATACCTCTGGCTGCCCAATGACTCCAACATAAACGCGAACTTCGGCTCAATTCGCGGCATGTTTTACCAGGGAAGGTCCTATTTCAATGCTCTGGAATTGCAGCTTGCCAAGCGTCTCAGTCATGGATTCCAAGTACAAGGCACATATACCTGGGGTAAAAGTGTCGATACTAGCTCCGCGACAGTGGCCGGCGATGCCTTCGGCAATTCTATTTCCAGTCTCGATTGGTTTGACATGAGGCTGACCCGCGGGCTATCTGATTTCAATGTCGGGCGCACATTCGTACTCAACGGCACATGGCAGGTCCCGTCGGCAAAGTCCTTCTCAGGGCCAGTGCGGTGGGTTGCAGATGGCTGGGAACTTGGCACCATTCTCACGCTCAGTGACGGCGTGCCCTTTACTGCAACGTGGGGAACCGGTGGGGATCCCGCGAATACTCTGAGCAGCGACGATTTTGCCTACCCGAACCGGCTTGGCGGACCAGGGTGCAACACCCTTAGCAATCCCGGCCACCCCGAGAACTACATCAAGACGCAGTGCTTTGCCGTACCCACACCGCCCGACTCGTCCGCCTTTTGGCAGAACAACTGCCTCGGTCTTCCACAATGTTTCAATCTCCGGGGCAATGCCGGACGCAACATCCTGATTGGACCAGGCATTACCAGCCTGGACTTCTCTGTTTTCAAAAACAACCATATCAGGAGAATCTCCGAAAATTTCAATGCTCAGTTCCGGGTCGAGATGTTCAATATTCTTAATCATCCTAATTTCGCTCCTCCAGGACCAGGCGACGGCAACACTGACATCTTCGATCCCACTGGTGTATCGTTGAATCCCGCACTCGGAAACGGTGGCCTGGCGGGTGTGTTGATGCGAACGACTGTTCCGGAGAGGCAGATTCAGTTCGCTCTCAAGTTTATTTTCTAGGGAAAATTCGGCGAGGACCGGAACGCAAAAATACATGCGGTCTTCGTTGCTGGTCTATTGCCGCTAGTGCCGATCGTATTTCGTGGAGTTGACCGGGACTCTTCGCATGCCCCGACAAACAGTCCTTAAGCCCACGGCCATATTCGTTGGCTCTCTCATTGCACTGTTCGTTTGTGCGCTTGCACTGGTCCCTGCGATTCTTCCCGCACAAAAATCCGCTCCCCATGACGCGCTAACTCAAGCCGGAAGCTCAGCAAGTTCTTCGACTCAGCAGCCGACTCCACTGGACTTCGAAATATACCGCGCTCGTGTCGAGCCGATTTTTTTGAAGCAGCGCCCGGGCCACGCGCGCTGCTATGGGTGCCACATTCTTTCGAATCGCGCCCTTCATCTCGAAACTTTAGCGCCCGGCGCAGAAAACTGGACACTCGAACAGTCCAAGCGTAATTTTCAAAGTGTTCGGTGGCTGGTTGTGCCCGGTGACCCGTACTCCAGCCCTCTGCTCGTTCATCCTCTTGCGCCAGAGGCCGGAGGCGATGCCTTCCATTCCGGTGGCAGGCAATTTGCTTCTCAAAACGATTCGGATTGGTTGGAAATGTCGGACTGGGTTCGTGGCCCCCGTTCCGGAGTTGCGCTTGACGGAAAGCCGTTTTCTGGGGCGCGGATTTATGTCACGAATAGCGCCGGCAATACCATTGATGTGATCGACGCCGCGACAAACAAAGTGGTCCAGGTCATTCGCGGCATCGAACTGCCCCATGGCATTGGTTTTTCTCCCGACGGCGCACGCGTCTATGTCAGCAATGAATCCGAGAGCGTTCTCGATGTCGTGGACCGGAAAACTTGCGAAGTTCTGCATAAGGTCGCTCTTTCCGGCCGGCCGAATAACCTTGCCGTCACCAAGGAAGGCGGCCGCGTATTGGTAGGTATTCGGTCGGACCCCGGTGTGGTCGACGTTATTGACACCACCTCGCTCCGACGCGTCAAAAGCATTTCGGTCGACGGCAGTGCCCACAACGTTTACGTCACCCCTGACGGCAAATACGCGGTTAGTGGCTCCATCGAGGACAAAGCGGCGACTATAATCGACCTTCAGGCTGAGCAAGCTGTTGGGGAAGTGAAATTTGACCGCGGCGTGCGCCCCATGGCCTTCGAGCGCAACCCCGACGGTTCGACAGCGCGGATATTCGTCCAGCTTTCGGGTTTCAACGGATTTGCCGTCGTTGATTTCGGGAAGCGCGCGGAAGTCGCTCGCATCAATCTCCCGGATCAACCAGGCGGCTTTGGCATCGCCGAAGGCCGCACAGGCACGCCATCACACGGAATTGGAGTTGCCCCGGATGGTAAATCCTTGTGGGTCAACAGCACCTTCGCGAACGCGGTCTTCAAGTACTTACTCCCGGATTTACACCTGGCTGGCTATGTCACCTTGCCGCTAGTTCACCCGCTAGGCCCCGTGCCGACCGGCGCGGTCCCCGAGTGGATCACCTTCACGCCCGATAGCGCGGTCGTGTACATCTCCAACTCCGGAGCTGCCTCCGTTTCAGCTATTGATGCCAGGACGATGAAACCAATAGCCGAGATACCCGTCGGTGAAGTTCCGAAACGGATTAGCTCTTTGGCTCTTCCCTGAGCTCAATTCCTGCTAACAAGTTGTTAACAAGACTATGCACTCAGGCCTATTTCAGCGTACAAAACCGACGGAATCGCGCGGGAAAATCTACTACTTTACTTGCATTTTCCAACAGGTCTGCAAAACCTGCCGCAAAAACGGGTCGCTAATAGCGTCAATAGTTTACGGAGACTCAAATAGGGGTAAATAGGGGCTGCGAAGGCATTTTGGGAGGTATTTTGGGTACGGTTTTGGGTATAGCCTAAGTACAAAAAATCGGGGTTTATCAAACCCTGGTGAAACCTTTATCGACCGTGCTGCTTGCCAGAGGTGGCGATGCCAAAGTGGTCGAGGCGTCGGCCTGCAAAGCCGATCTTAGTGGGTTCGAGTCCCACCGTCACCTCCAAAAATTTGAGTCCGGCGCGTCTGCCAGTTCCGCCACTCCGGTGTAGCTTTCGGAGGAAAGTTACCGTGGCTGTGCGATACTAAGCTTGTTGCGTTGTTCCTTCGTTTTCCTTTTGTGACAGTCCTGATGAACGAGTTGCAGGTTTTTGTCATCCCAACACGCCTTGATCGCTTCGAGAATTGGCAAGTCCTCGACTACGAATTCCTTCCTTGGGCGAATATGATCGACATGGTCCTTATCGCCGCATGGTCCGTTGAGACGGCTGTTCTGGTGGTAGGGAAGTGGGCAAAGGCCGTGCTGTCGCTTGAAAAGACGCGTGCGTACCTGTCGTCCACTGCCAACGATCCACCACGGCCATGTGCGCATGCGCAACACCCGATATTGTTTTTGGGTCATGCCCAAGTCTGCGGCAGCTTGTTCTTCACGCTCCTGCCACGTCATATGTCCTCACATCACCTGGTCCGGAGTCTCTGGCAACGGCCCATAGAGCCATTCGAATCTGGACAGGTGCCAGGTCGCCGTGATAGAGCACGTTCCTTGGCGTATGCCTCCGCTTCTTCGCGGCTGTTGAACCGGGCGCGATAGGCACGGGGATTGGAGGAATAGGCGGCTAGTCGGCGCTCCCCGATGCAAAGCGTCAACCGGAGCAACCGGCTCCTCTTTTAATGTCTGAATTCTTCGAACGGCGTCATCAGACTCTTCGCCTCGGAGTCACGAAGGAAGCGAGAGAACACTTCTACGCCGCTGCCCAACTTCTCGTCAGGGATTGCGTAAACCCGGTCCACTTTGACGAATTGCCACGAAATCAGTTCGCCCTTGTCGTTCTTGTAGGGAGCCTCACGACGAGTTGCTAGCTTTTCCGCTTCCTTCCAGGCCAACTTGTCGTCATCTGTTTCGACCAGGAAAAACTGTTCCTCCCACAAGGAGTCAGCTCTTCGTTCGCCGTCGCGTTCAGCAACCTTAAGAATTGCGGCACAGAACCACATAGCCATCTCCATCCATTGTTTCTTTTGCAGTGATTCATCACGCCACCGCACGCAACTTCAGCTTTCGGCGTTTGGCCCATCCCGCCTTAATAGCAGCCCGATGGGCAGCCGAGAGATGACGCCCTTTCAGTTTCTTCACCCCGATGCGGCTATTCCCGCTGAGCGCAGAGATTGCAGCACGTAGATTCGCTAGTTGACTCTCCATGTTGTCCGCTTCTTTCGTAGCGCCTTTATCAGGTTCATCTCACTCTCCTCATCAGATTGTACGGCTCTTTCGCCATTCTCTGTTTCTTTCTTATGAATCCCGGAAGTTCACCGCGTTCTTTCCGCGCCTGGGCGATGGCCTTGGCTGCATTGCTACGGCGGCGACCCGGACGAATGGTGTCCCGGCGTTCAGTGTGATGTTTGCGATTCATCCTTCGAAGTTCGAGTAATTCGAGTTCATCGCCCTTTTCGCGACGTGTTTTACGCTGTCTGTATTCATTGCTTGGCGGTCAAGTTTGGCATTGCGTGGTGATCTAAACCCGGCTAGAAATTCCGCTCAAGTCCGCCCGGTCCCGCCACTACCTCGTGGGGGCGAAAAGATGGCGATCCCGCCGAGACTTGAACTCGGAACCTAAGGGTTCGAAGCCGTTCGATCTACTTTGCCAAATCTTGCCAGAAGAGTGGCTAATCGAACGGATTCAGCAAGTTGGGGCAAATTCCTGCGACCTGCTTTCTCCTTCCTTTATTGTTATTTGCGGCATTTTTGCCGCCGTGTTCTGCAATTTGCGTTACATTTTCGTGACAGACAGCTGACTCCGCGTCCGACTCGTGTTTGTCATTGAGCATCCGTCGGCTCTGGATTGTTTGCCGCATAGTTATTCGTTTTTCGGCGATATTGGTTCCTGCCAAATATTCCCAACCTTCGGGCATGGGTTCGATTCCCATCGCCCGCTCCATAAGTCTCGATGATTCGGTTGCCTTTATGCGGCTGAGTCGCTGAAAATACCCCAAGAAATGGCCGGTTTTGGACGCCAGATGGACGCTGCCGCCATCAATTGGACGCTTGCTTTAGCATTCTAGGCCAAGGTTTCTTGGAGGCGATCCGATGCCGGGCGCGATCTACCTTGGGAAAGGGAAAGGCGCTTGAGGAGGGACAAAACCGGGGACGTCATGGGTCGACCGAGTTGGCGATCGTCGTTTCTAGATGATCCTGGCGCGGAATTTCTTTGTGGAAAGCTGAGCATAGGCACAAAGAAAGAAAAGAGGAGCAAAGGGAAAGAAATTGGCGGCAATCTGTCGGGAGTTTCACCACTGCTAATGCATTGCTCACTTCCTCGAATGCCAGTGAGGGGCATTTGATTTCCGAGTACGCACAAGGACTTGGTGCGTGGCCGTTGTTCACTGGAGTAAGGATTTGCCGGCAGAATCTAAAGCATGATCTGGGTTGGCATATGATACTGACTGTGCGAAAAATATGAGATTGCTAGCTACAGCGATTCTTTCATTTCTTTTGTTGCTGGTCGTGCTTCGGGAAACAGGCGCCACGCTTTCGAATCTCGAAGAATCCGGCAGCGCGCCGAGCATCTATAACCGCGATCCAAAGCACATCTGGAATCGGCTCTACGACGCTTTTTTCATCCGCAAGGATCAAGCGAAAGTCACATACGGCTTGGACGCACTCGACCCGCTTCTTTGGCGCCAGACTGAGCACCTGCTGGCCGGTCCATCTCACATGCGCGCTCTGACTATTCTTGACGAATTCTTGCACACTCACGCGGAAAATCAGATTCGCGATCCTTTAAAGCGGGCCTTGCTGCAGCGCAATCTTTGGGCCGTTTTCGATTGGTCCGTACTCGATGGCAATCACGCAGTGGAGCGGCGGGAACTGCAAATTCGGCTGGCGGAAGTGCTTCGTCGACTGGCGCTGAAACCGGAAGAAATCAAATCGCTACCCGACAACTACGCCCAGGCGATTGCCTCAGGAGTGTTTGCCAAGGAGTACGACCCTGCGAACCGGGATCGCCCGTTTCTCCCGCCTGATCTTCTTCAGCCACAAGGGTCGTGGGTCTGCATCAGAGGAAACGGGGAACCGGTTGCCGAGATGCACGTTGGCGCGTTCTCTGGGCGCTCGCGCTTCCTCGTCTTTGTGCGTCTGCGCGAGGGCCGCAAAGCAACTCTGGATTATTTCCACGCTCTCTGGAATGTTCCTGAACCTTGGGTTTCGGATGAATTAGACGTCGCACCAGGGGAGCTCAATCCCAAGCTGCCGCAATTGCCTATCGGGACGCAGGTGGCTCTCGTTCGACAGATGACGCTCTTTGACCGCGAAGGCAAACTCGTTGCGGCACCAATCACCGAAAGCATTCAGCTTCGCGTCTATCGAGCCATTTCGGCAAGGCACGATCAAAATAACGTCAGCGTCGATTGGCCAGCCGCTCGGACTGAGCAGGATTTCCATGAAGTAAGGCTTAGCCAGGCGCAACTTTTTGCCGGGCAAGTTGGCGGATTGAGAGCCGTTGCGCGCGGCGAAAAAGAGTTCCCGGTCTTTCAGACGCAAGGTTATGACGTTTTCGAAACCTCTGCGAAGGAAAATTCTCCCCTTGAGAAACTAGAAAGACCATCGATTCTTGACATGTGTGCCGCGTGTCATTCGGCACCAGGAATAAACTCGCTTCAGAGTCGTAGAAGATTACTCAAGCCGAATCGTCCACAGCTTGCTCTCGATCTTGGGAGAAATCCCGATGACGCTCAATATGGTCCTCTCTGGTGGGAAGCCCAATCCACCCTTGGTTGGAAGGCGAACCGTTATGACTGGGGTCTGCTAAACGGCTATTGGCAGGCCACCAGGGGGACGCACTAGCCGGTGTGGCATCTGCTATCAATGACCGTGTGTAAAAGTTGACCATAACGCCCATTCAATAGCAGCGATCTCATCAACTTGAATCCGTCGCGAGAGCAGCCTGGCAAATGAACGAGAACTCGGAGGGGTGCAGTGAACTGCACCGAGGTGCTTCACCGATGGCTTTGATTCGCTGCACCTTGGCGGTGACGCTAACTTGCAAGAAGGAAGAGAATTAACACGTGAAGAGAAGGCTCGGAAGGACGCGGCCAAATTCGGATGAGGCGGGAGCGACCCCACCCTTTGACGCACAGCGCGTGACCCATTCGGCCGTGTCCCAGAGCCCTTGTAGAAATTAACACCGGCAACAAATCGAATATTCGATGTGTGCTCAGGAACCGTCCCGCTGCTGGATCGAAGTGACTAGCGCGGTAGTAGGACGGGTTGGTTGCGGCCTCGAACGCCAGGCCGATCTGCGTTCTGCGCGTCTGAGGTTGCATCGAAGGCCTCAGTTAGTTCTGCCGACCTGAACGATCTCCCCGGACTTGATCGTCTCGAGGGCCAAAGCAAGGGCCGGAAAGTACTGCCGGAGGTGTTCAAGGCGATTGGAGGATGATTGGAGAACCACAATGGCGAGTCTGCGTCCTGCCAAGTTTTGTTGATACAGGAGGTTTGTATCCACGGTGACCAGCACGTCAAATTCAGTTTCTGCTTCTGCCAGCAGCTCACCGTTCTCTTTGCCTGACCAGCCTGCTTCCTGAACCGTCAGACTTTCGTGCCCATGTTTTGAGAGAAAGCTCTTGAGTGCCCTCGGCGCGCATTCGTCGATCAATACTTTCATTTAAGCTGTGAGACCAGGCTGGTACGCGCCTCTTCGATGGCCGCAATGGCAAGCTCACGGCTAACACTCGGGTATTGTTCCAGAAACTGGTCCAGCGTATCGCCGCCCTCCAAGTAGTCGATTAAGATCTTGAAGGGAACCCGGGTTCCGCGGAAAACAGGCTCCCCACCAAGTATGTTCTCGTCCTTGATGATGACGTTTTTCATCTTCGACCTCTCGCCAACTTAGAGTGTAACAGGCAAACGCCAAGGCAGAAAACCGCTGACTCCCTGTTTCGGTGCAGCAGCGCCAATCTGCTCCGATGCGCTCGGCGTTAAGCGCGCGCTACCGGTTGCTCAGACAACACCTCGGACCCCATGAAACTACTGGCAGGAGCCTCCGAGTGGGCTGGTCCCCGAAAGAAAGGTGGCAAATCACAAAGATTTTCGTTGAGGTTTTTGTTTCTGGAGGCTTCTTAATATATGGGGGGGCAGTTTACGTTGATATCTCCCGTAGGCTGGCGATCGTCGTTTCTAGGCGATCCGGGCGCGAAATTTCTTTGTGGAAAGCTGACGATAGGCACAGAGAAAGAAAGGTCGGTGGGCACTGTGGGCAGCAATAAGAGCTCCACAGGTGGCACCAATGGCTTGGAGGAACGAATGCCTGAGGGATCGCGTGTGAGTCGGTTTCTAGGCATCTGTTGGGAGTTCCACCACCGCTAATGCATTGCTCGCTTCCCCGAATGCCAGTGAGGGGCAGTTGTCCGAGTACGCGACATTATTGAGTTAGCCCGTCTGCCAGAATATTTCTGGTGACGATTTCGATGTATGATTCGAGGCTACTCTGAGGAGCAAGATGAACTTCTCCCGCTTATTTCTATTCTTCGCGGTTGCGTTCCTCCGGTTTTCATTCATAGTACAAGCCAACTCCCTAGTCAAGGTGGGCTCCCCCGCACCGCCTCTCACCCTGAAGGATGTGTTGCAGGCACCTGAGCAAACGCACGGGACCTGGGAAGAGTTGAGAGGGACGGCTGTAGTCATCGAGTTCTGGGCCACATGGTGCGGCCCGTGCGTGGACAACATACCCCACATTAATGAACTGGCAGAGAAGTTTGCATCCCGCCCTCTACAATTTATTTCGATTACGGATGAAATGGATGTTGAACTCGTGAAGCGGTTCCTAGAGCGCCACCCGATCCGCGGATGGGTAGCTTTTGATGCAGAGGAGGGCACGTTTAAGAGATACGGAATTGACGGTCGCCCGCAAACGTTGCTGGTAGATGGAACCGGTATCGTTCGAGCGGTCACCAATCCAACATCCGTGACGCAGCAGGTTTTGGAGGACCTGCTAGCAGGTAAGCCGCTCGATTTCCCGGAAGTTTGGCCCCTGTTGCCACCCTTAGGTCTCGAAGCTGGCGCGCCAATGCCCCTTTTGCAAGTACTTATCCGTCCGGCGGCCCCGGTTTCTGTAAGTGGATTTTCACCCGGCGGGATTAACGACAAGAACGGAAGGTACGATGCGTATGGCATGACGCTGCGAGAGATTTTGTCAAAAGCGTATCAAATTCCCGAAATCCGCATTGATGCCACGGAATGGTGCAGCAAGTCGAGATTCGATTATTCCATCTTGACGCCGCAACATGAAGAGGGTCTGCGCACGCCGCTCTTAAAACAGGCACTTGAGTCGACTTTCCAATTAAAGCTCCATAAAGAAATCAAAGAAACGCAAGTGTACATTCTGCGGAAACTGGACGGGCAGGAGCCGAAGCTACGGCTCGCCACTACCCAAGGGAGTTACTTGAAACTGCGAAAGGGAGAGGCCCAATTGCTGGGTCGTTCCGTTGACATCGCTCGCCTTGCACAGCGTGTTCTCGGCGACGAAAGCTTCGATCAGACTGAATTGACCGGCCTATACGACATTGACCTGAAATGGGACGGAAGCCAGCCGAATTCACTGATCGCAGCTATTCACAATCAGCTGGGTCTCGAGCTTGTGGCGGACCACAGGAAACTGGATCACCTCGTCGTGGATTCGGTAGCGGAAACAAAGACCTGGTAGGCGTATTCGAGATGGCAGCGGCTTCAGTGGCTGATTAACAACCGGAGAAGTCCGATCGGATGGGCCCGAGCCCCGTAGTGAAGTTTGAAGTTTCGACGGTGTAAATGTTACAAAACACGAAGACCGACGATTTCAGCCGGCCTCAAGTCGTTTGTTGGTGTGGCGCGATCCCTAGCTTAGCTTGCGGCATGAGTTTTCTGGCATCTAGAAACTCTTTCATCGAGGGTCCCAGGAATATCGGCGCACTTGTTCATGCCTTGTAGCATCAACCAGGCATTTGAAGGCGGCCGGCTGCGCAACGCGGATCATTACGTCTACCTATCAAACGAGGCTGACGTGCTGCGCGAAATGAAATCCTTCCTCAGTACCCTTTGCTAGCAATGCCCGATTAACGCTAATCGCTGGGACCCACTCAGTTCAGCGCTGACTCAGATTCAATCGAACAAACCGGGGATAGTAAATACTCATGTCTTTCGCAAGAATCTTGTCATCCGTGCTGTTGGCAACGTAAGTCACGACGAGGTCAGCTCCCTGAAGTCTCGAGTGCACCTTGCCGGCGTAGACGAACGCGTTGGGCCGATCCGATTCGGGAGGGTGATAAATCTTCACGGTTCCAGACCACGGGCCTTCGAGACGGTCAGCCCAACGGATGGCGAGGTCAGACGCACCAAATCCCACGCTTTCAACTTCAAAAAACTTGTTGTACTGCGAATCCCAAATCATGCTGAACTCGTTTGATCCTCCCGGAATTGCTGGTGTGGGCGGATGTGTGAGTTTGCTTTGCTCCACCCAGCCGCTGCCGCCGCACCACCACTCGGGCGAAGACAAATTCCCCTCTTCGGCGGCGGTCAAAGGCCAGCGCAACAAATAATCATCGTGGCTTGGTTCGGCGGGAGCAAAAGCATACAGAAAATTACCCGCGCGGATTACGCCGGAGCCGACAATAATACGCGCGGGGCTTTGGGGCGTGTCAAGCCTGTGCATGATCCATGCGGAGGGCTGGGCATCGGGATTCTCCACGAGGAACGCCGTCCAGCCAACGAGCTTGAAACCAAGGGAGCCGTTGCTGCTGTCCGATTGAACGCGCACGAAGAAGAGCAGCAATTTCTCTCCGAGACGGACACCGTCCTCCGGCCAGAGCCAGACTTCTCCTTCATTGGCGGCGAACTCGGAAGGTTCTCCGTTGGTTTTCGGCCAATAGAACTTCATTGAGGCATGTGTTGGATCGTAGCCGGTTTGGATGGCAATGCTGTTGTGCACAAAGGCCGATTGGCGCCGTGTCTTGCCAGGTTTATCGGCGATGAATGAGTCGCCGAAAAGCCAGAGTACGCGCCCGTGGCCCAAATCAATCGAGTAAGCAACGTCCCCACCTAACCAGCGTGGATCGCTACGAAAGAGTCGATCTGCATCTCGCCAAGCCCTGGCTTCGAAATTCCAAGGCAGCCTCCCGCTCTCTTGAGGAGAGACCCGGTCGATTGCAGCCGCCGAAAAGTGCACCGGTATCGATACAAGCAGCGATAAAATGCCCCATAAACTTTGTCCTTTACTGGCCAAATAGACCTTCATCTCTTCTGACCAATTGTAGACAGACTGCAAACCCTTTTCAGGCAACATAACTTACTTACTCATGGGGAAGTGCGCCCACATTTGCATTCGCTTTGTCTTCGCCTCTGCTCTTTCTTGTCGCATAACGGAAGGTACAGCGGCAGAGCAAAAATTCGGCAACCCACAACGCAGGTAAGATAAAAAAGAAGGCAAATAGCCTGGCTTGCCAGGTTTGCCAATTCAGGGCCCCGTTGAAATAGCTAAGTGATTGTGGCGCCCAGCCTTAGCGTTTCCCCCTCACCGTTCGCAATGAGGAGGCCGGGGGTTCGAATCCTTCCTCGTCCACCAAAATCATCGGCCCGCTCCAGCACGGCGAATTGCTCCACAAGAGCAGGATGGCGGTGTTCCCCCATCACACGCGCGCCAACGAGTGCTGTCAGCTCGCCGGTCACGCGGCTAGCAGGGTTGTCCCAGGGACGCTCCAGGATCACCGAGCGTTCCCCGGTAACGGGATTCTCCCAGACCTCGCCGACTTTTATGGGTCTGCGATCCGGCGCGCCGTTCGGGTCGCGGTGCGACATTCGCGCCCAAGTCTCGCATAGGGGACATTTGGTCGGCAACTCTTCCCCAATCCGATAAGAGAAGAGTAGCCGTATAAAGCACTAACGTTATCCAGGAACTTCGCTGCGTACGCGTCCTCGATCCCATCCCGACGAAACCGAGCTGTGTCGTCTCTTTTTTAGACGATTCCGGACTGCTCACTTCAGCGCGGACCGACGAACTGAGCTTTTGTCAACTTTGTCTAGCCAAGCGACCATTCGTTGTGCGTCAGCAGCATCGGGGCCATACTCGTGCGCGGGCTAAAAGTGCGCCAGAGTAGCGGGCCTCTCTCGCGAGCGTCTACTATGATCAACGTACGCGGGCGCGGAGCATTTTCATCCTTCGTTGCGGTACGAAGGACCATGTCTTACTCGTGCCGCAGAGCCGCCAGCGGATCAATTCGGGACGCTCGCCTTGCCGGCGCATAGCCAGCGAGAATTGCGGCGCTTAGGAGGACGACACCGGCCAGCGCCAGGGTTCCCGGATCATTGGGCTGGGTCTCAAACAGAAACGATTTGACCAGCTGCGACGCGCTCAACGCGGCAGGCACGCTGATCGCGAGTCCCACCGCCGCCAGTAGTAGAACGCGGCGCAGAACCATCCATACCACGGCGCCGCGTTGCGCGCCCAGCGCCATACGGATTCCAATCTCGCCGACCTGCCGCGCGACGTTGTAGGACACCGTCCCGTAGAGTCCCACGCAGGCGGTCAGAAGGGCGAGAACCGCGAAACCGGTACACAATTTCGCGAACGTGAGTTCCCGGCTGATCGTCCGATCGATTTCCGCAGCCTGTGTGATCACGTTTGTGACGGGTATGCGTGAATCTGCCTCCCGCACGATCTCACGCACACTCTGAACAAACCTCAGCGGATCACCCGCAGTGCGCAGCGCGTAGGTCATTCGGTCCGGAGAAAACTGGCTGACCGCTACGAATACGGTCATTGCACTCTCCTCCTCATTTTTCAGACCACCGTACCGCAGGTTAGCCGACACGCCGACGATTTCGAGATCGCGCTTCTCGTCCGGGAGCGTGATGCGCCTGCCCACCGGATTCTCGTTCTCGAAGTAAGTTCGCGCCAGCTCCTCGCTGATCACTGCAACCGGCCTCGAGCCCGGTTGGTCGCGGTCGTCAATCTCACGCCCGGCCAGGATCGGAATCTGCATCGTCGTGAGGAAACGCGGTCCGGCGGCCAGGACGCGCGCGTCTTCGATGGTAACAGCGCCGATCTTCATTGGCCCCCTGATTGCCTGCCCGGCGCGGCCGGCGTTGATGATCGAGGATTGCGAAAGCGTCGCGCTGCTCACTCCGGGGATCGATTCGAAGCGCTTGCGCAGGTCCGTGTAAAAAGTGGCGATCTCCGGGTCGCGATGCCCGGCCTGGCGCGCATTCACCGAGAACAGAAGGATGTTCTCGCGGGCGTATCCCAGTTGGACGGAGTGCAGCTTGTTGAGTGTCCGGACAAAGAGACCCGCGGCGACCAGGATGAGAAAAGAGATCGCGATCTGGGCGACCACCAGA
>Ga0209804_1000022_pt1 | contig 124684 bp, 106 predicted proteins | sample GraSoiAngelo_139_FD_185896 | JGI IMG/M metagenome (GOLD analysis project Ga0209804, IMG submission 185896) | Grasslands soil microbial communities from the Angelo Coastal Reserve, California, USA - 14_0929_12_20cm (SPAdes) (version 2) | ecosystem: Environmental > Terrestrial > Soil >... | reverse complement strand
AAATCGCCGCTTCGGAAGAGCCCAAATCTTCAAATCGCAAATCCCCTTTATTTATACAGGTTTCCAGACGACAGTGGACGACAGGTGACGACAGATTTCGCGGGTTGGAGTCCCACCCTCTCCGCCAGAGAGTTTCCCGCGAAACCCGGATGCTTTTTCGCACTGTTAAGCAAGTCCGCCGCATCTTTCTTATCGTCGCCGGGTTCACTCTCCTACTCCTGGGAATTGTCATGATTTTTACGCCGGGGCCCGGAACACCGGTTATTCTCCTGGGCCTTGGTTTGCTCGCGGTCGAGTTTGTTTGGGCGCGGCGACTCATGGAGCGCTTGAAGCGCGAAGGAACGCGGTTTAAAGACGCTTTTTTGCGGCCCGAGAAGTAAGAAGCAAATCCTCCGTTCGCTCTCTCTGAACAAAGCTGAAGAGTCTGAATTTAGTGCAACAGCCCATCTCTTCCTCGCTATGACCCGCAGCGCAGTTAGAGACCTGGAAACTTCCGCTTGACTCTCTCGTTACGGAAGGGTTTAGCCTGCGTCTGATGCAGAAAAGAAAGGACTCGGCGTTGCTAAAGATAGGTGAATTGTCTCAGTTAGGAAATGTCTCGATTCGGGCGCTGCGGTTCTATCATGAGGCTGGCTTGCTCGAACCAGCGCATGTCGATCCGTCGAGCCGTTACAGGAGCTACGATCCCGGACAGCTTCGGGACTTGCAAGATATTCGCATGTACAAAGCTATGCGATTCTCAGTGAGATTCGCGAGCTACTGCGAGAGCGGCCGAACCCTGCTGACCTAAGATCGATTCTTTGCCAAAGACGGGCACTTCTGACGCGCCGCATCGAAGATGACCTAATATGCCTGGCAAGAATCGAAGCCCAATTGCGCAGAGCAACGGCCGGAGACAAGCAGTTGGGCTGGCGCATTGAGACGCGCGAAACTCAGCCAGTTTGGGTGGCCGCTTGCCGTGAAAAAATCCGCTCCAACGAGGAAGCTGATGATTTGTTTGGAGAGGTGGAGCGCCGGATAGGGGCCGGATTGCTAGCGGGAAAACCGGCCGCGAATCGATTGCGAAGCGCTGCGATTCCTGCAGCGTCCGGTTAGCTCAACACGAGGCGTCCAGGTGTACCAGATGCCCGCCGCGCGCGTGGTATCCCTCTTTCATACCGGTGCCGACGAAACTATTCCGCAAGCGTATCGGGCGCTGAATGCATGGCTAGGCAGGAACGGCCTCGTCTCGCACGGACCCAAGTGCGAAATATACTGGGTTGAGCGGCTCGATGGAAGCGAGCACGAATCCCTGACAGAGATTCGGGTTGCGGCTTTCCTCGTGGCGGACGCGCGCAGAGCCGCACCGCATGGGGTAAGCGTCAGACTGCCGCATGAGTTCTTGAAGTCACAACAAGATACAACGGAGGACCGCATAGTAGAACGGTGATCTGAGTAGTCTGCTTGCTATCTGCCGCGTGGTTTTCGGTAACTCAGAATGAAAAGGAGAAAGAGCAAATGAGCCAGTCACAGGATGCCGTACGTTTCGTGAAGTCCGACAGTTTGCCGCCGTCGCCTGGCTATTCGCAGGCAGTGGATATAAGGCGCGGGCGCATCGTCTATGTCGCCGGCCAAGTCGCCATGGATCACGCTGGCAAAGTCGTGGGCGTGGGAGACATGCGTGCTCAGACGCAACAAACGTTCGAGAACTTGAAGGCCGCGCTGGAGGCAAGTGGCGCGAGCTTCGAAAATGTGGTTAAGCTGAACTACTACTTTTCGGACATCACGCAGCTTCCGGTTGTTCGCGAAGTCCGGGATAAGTTCATCGACAAGGCAAATCCGCCGGCGAGCACAGCCGTCGAGGTCAAGCGTTTGTTTCGCGAGCCATTCCTGATTGAGGTGGAAGCCGTCGCGGTCGTGCCGGAGTGACCGGGGCGCATCGCCAAGCTGGATGCAGGGCTGGTTCCCAATCCGTAGAATAAAGAATGTTCGGCTATCGAAAGCTTGGTTGGCCGAGCATGGGGGTTGAATGGCTGAGTGGCAGGGCAAATGGGCGCTCGTTACCGGCGCCAGCGCTGGGATTGGCGTTGCCCTTGCGGAAGAACTTGCCAGCGGCGCAACGAATCTCGTGCTCACGGCGCGGCGCAAGGATCGTCTCGAAGCGCTTGCACAAAGGCTGGCCTCAATTTACAAAATTCAAACGGAAGTGCTCCCCGCGGACCTGGCTGATCCCGCATCGCCGGAGAGGATCTTCGCCTTCACGCGCGACAAAGGCATCGAAATCGATTTGCTCATCAACAACGCTGGTTTCGGCAAGTACGGCGAATTTTTCCGCGTCGAGAAGCGGCGGCTCCTCGACATGGTTCAGGTGAATTGCGCCGCCGTCATTCATCTTACGCACCTGTATTTGCAAGGAATGATTGCGCGAGGGCGTGGCGACATCCTTACTCTCGCTTCCACGGCATCTTTTCAGGCCGTCCCTTATATTTCCACATACGCGGCAACAAAAGCCTTCGATCTGCTCTTTGCGGAAGGGCTCGCGGAAGAATTGAAACCTTACGGCATCCGTGTCTGCGCGCTTTGCCCAGGCTCGACCGAATCCGAGTTTCATGTCGTTGCGGGGCAGGAGAAATTCACTTACCGGGCCGAGAGCGCACAAAAGGTGGCTCGAACGGGCCTGAAAGCGCTCGCTGCCGGAAAAAGCTATGTCATTTCAGGAGTCTGGAATTATCTGGGCGCGCACGGCGAACGGCTGGTTCCCCGCCGCTTCGTCACACGCACTGCCGCGCGCATGTTCAAACCGGAAGAAAAATGATGCCTTGCGCGCGCGACAATCTCCAGCCATGTCCGTGGCAAGGCTTGCGTGACCTTCTGGTGCTTTGCCTAACCGCCCGCGGCAGCGCGGCGTACCACAAAGTGAGATGTGTAAAACTCAAAGAAGCGGCTGGTAAAACGATTCTCTGGGTCGAAGCGGTGTTTCTGCCGGAAGAACTCCTCTATTTTCGGATAAGCACGCCGCAAATCGTCGGGTTCCACTTCGCGGGCATAGGTGAGGTAAAAGGTGCCGCCATTTTGCACGGCAAGGCGCGTCAAGCGTTGTGTGAGCGCGTTGCTTTTCGCCCAGCCTTCGGGAGAAAGAGGCTCGTTGAGATAGAGAACAGCAGCGAGAGCTTCTTCGCATGGCGCGTAGGAGAGAAATGATTCGGTGTCGGGCCTGACGTAGCGAATCGTCAGTCCCAACAAGTTCATCTGTGACTCACGCAGAACCTCGCGCGCCGATTCCATGAAAGAGAGAAAGCGCGGAACAGGGACAAAAAACTCCTGAATGACGTCGGTGTCCGCCGGCGAGTGATAATCAAACATTTTGATAGCCGAGACCGGAGGCCGCATGGCGTTGTTGCGGGAGACAAACCCGCCCCTTGGGGGATGCAGGGAAATGAATTTTTCGGCGTGCCAGCGGAGCGCTTTGCCCCAGGAGTATTTGCGCGAAAGAGCAAAGAGGAAGCGGTCCCGCCGGACGTTGCGTTCGTGGTCGAGCCGGAAAATGTTCTTGGGACGCGCGGGCGTCACTCTCCATTTCGTCACGATGGTATCGTCGAGAAAACCGCGAGCCGCGATGGATGGCCGCGCGATGAAAAGCCTCGCGTGGGGGTCGCCTTGAATCTTGCGGTCAAAATATTCGGGAAGAGAAGCGAGCGGCATAATCTCCGAGCTCTGCTGGTAGACGGAATTTTCGACGAGCTCCAAGTCCACTTCGAGAATGATGCCGAACAAGCCGTAGCCGCCGATTGCCAGGCGAAACAATTCCGCGTTCTCGGTCCGGCTGGCGTGGACCACCGACCCATCGGCAAGCAGGATGCGAAAGCCAAGAACGCTTTGAATTACGGTCGAAAACTCAAGGTCCCGCCCGTGGGCATTCGCGGAAAGCGAGCCGCCCACGGTGAAATTGTTGTCGGACTGCATGGCTTTCACGGCCAAGCCGGCGGGATTCACGGTTTCCTGAATCTTTTCCCATGTAATGCCGCTTTGCACGGTGATCCGCCTCCCCGGCACCTCCAGAGACACAACGCGATTGAAGCGTTTCAAGTCGAGAGCCACGGCGCCGTTGGCAAAGGAATGGCCGCCGAGATTGTGCGTTGTTCCCATCAGGCAAATGGACCGATTCTCCCGGTGCGCTTGGAGCAAAATCTCGCGAATATCCGAAACAGTGCGGGGCGAATGAATCGTCCGCAACTGCGCGGAGTAAACTCGGCGCGCGTCGATCACACGAAGATGCGGCGCTTCCCTTTGGATTTCGTGGAGGGCGCACTGGAGCCGCGGCCGCGCCCGCGGCGGCACTTCCGGATACACGGGAAGATAGAGCAATTTGCGGTGGGCCGCGCGTAGATTCTCGGGCGCCGGGAATTTTCCCCCGGGCGGAGGTGCAATCACAGAAAGCGCCGACCCCGCGGTGGTGGCGTCGAATCCGTATGCGCGCAGCTCAGCGGCGAAACGCTCCGGTGCTTCCACAAGCACGGGAAAAACCCAGAAGCTGTGGAATGGCGCGGCGGTACCGAGGCAAGTCATGCCTGCGGGAAGTGCCTGAGCGAATTGCTTCCCCAATTCCCTGCGTTCCCGCAGGCGCTGGGTGTTGAACGTCTGCAGCCGCCTTAGCAAAAAGGCCAACAGAGGTGCCGCAGGCTGCTTTCGAATGAGCGCCAAGTCTTCTTCTTCATCTTCTGGCGGAAGATTCCGCACGGCGTTGATCACCTGGTCGAAGTCTTTCTCGAACCACACGCAAGCCCGATAAAAAAGCCCGTAGAGCAGCGGAATGGTGAACAACTTGACGAGAACGTGCGTGAAGATCAGATGGAAGTATTCCGCGCGCGACTGCACGGCATACTCTTGCTGAAGTGCGCGCATTTTCTCGAGAATATGGGCGTCCTTGAGCCGGATCACGGCGCCGGCAAGCGCGGTGGCGGTTTTGATAGAGCCGAAGCTGAACATCGCCGCGTCCGTTTCCGGATGCCCGGTGTATTCCACCCCGGTGAACGCCTGCGCACAATCTTCGAGAACGAGAATTCCGTGACGCTTGGCCACGGCGATGAACGGCTCCATCTCTACACGGCTGCCGAAAAGATGCGCGATGACAATGGCGCGCGTCCTCGGCGTAATCGCAGCTTCCATCGCCGAAAGTTCCGGAGCGAGTTTTCCCAGATTCAAATCCAGCGGCACGGGGATCAGCCCGTGCTTCCGCGCGATGTCCGCCATTTCGCGAATGGTGAGAGCGGACATCAGGATTTCGCTGCCCTCGGGCCATCCTTGCGCTTTCAGGAAGAGGTCGAAGCCAGCACGCACAGCAAATGTAACGAGCACCGGCCGGTCCGGAGCAAACGTGCGGCAGACTTGCGCTTCGGAACCTGATAGATCACTGGGGAGGAGACACCTAACGGCTGCGGCGGCGAGATCGCGCCAACGAATGTCCAGTTGCTTTCGTGGATACAGCAATAATCTGTTCCATGCCATGCGCGTAAAGTGGCGGCATTCTATCTCAGGTCGGGGGGCGGACACCACTGGCCCGGGCTGTTGGAGCTGTTGGGCTGTGGGAGCCTCTCGAAGAAGGTGGGTATGCGAAAAATCATGGCAGCAATAATCCTCACCCTATTATAGGCTTGCTCGCAGGGCCAGACGAGGCTTTGCCGGATGCTATCTGTACGCAGCAAGTGATGGTCGACATTCGCCAGGACCTCACAAGATATGTGGGCCGCAGTTTGAGGACGCCGCTATAGTTTCCCTAGATCCTAGCCCCCTTGCTTAGCTAGCTGCTTCAGCCCGCTGACAGGAAACCGCCCGAACTGCCTAACTCGTTGCAGCAAAATGGGTTACGAGGTTGGCAAGGTTGTCTTTGGCCGAGGGAACTTTTCCGTTCCATCGCGGGAATGTACGTTTAAGGCCGGGCAGAACGTCTTATCAGGGGAGATGAGCATAGCGGACCACGAAACAGACGACGTGCTGCTCCGGCGCGCCGGCAAGGGCGACCAGGAGGCCTTTACGCTTCTCTATCGGCGCCATCAAGGCCCGGTTTATCGCTTTGCTCTGCGCATGAGCGGTAGCACATGGGCCGCCGAAGAGATTGTGCAGGACGTTTTCATGACGCTGATGCGTGCCCCCAAGAAGTATGACGCAGCCCGGGGGACTCTGGGCGGCTTTCTCTACGGTGTAACTCGCAATCGCGTGTTAAAGCATCTCGAGCGCTCACCCCGAGAGGTCTCTCTCGAGGAACACCATGAAAACGGAACCGGACCAGGAATTGTTTTGAAGGATGCCTCTACACCGGCAATCCAGGCCGAGAAGCGCGAGCGCATGGAGCAAGTTTGGGCGGCCGTCCTGGATTTGCCCTCGGAGTTTCGAGAAGCCGTGGTCCTCTGCGAGCTCGAAGAGAGAAGTTACCAAGAAGCGGCCCAAATGATCGGCTGTCCTATCGGAACGATTCGCTCAAGGCTGCATCGAGGACGAGCTTTGTTGATGGCTCGGCTGGAAATGCTGCGGGACGCGCCGCGGCGCGCCAGCGTGGGCTAAATGAATTTTGAGCAGGCAAGGTATGAAGGAAGTGTGGCAATGACGTGCGTTGAATTTGAAGCCATTGGATTGGATGCGGAGCGTGACAGTTCGCTGACGGAAGTGCAGCGTGCAGCCGCGGCGGAGCATGCAGCTTCCTGCTCCCGCTGCGCAGCGCTTCGGAATTCCTGGGAGGCCGTGCGCCTTGCGTTGCGCTCTCTTGCTCAAGCAACAGCCACCGGCGATGCCCCGCCTCGCGTCGAGATGCGCCTTCGGCAGCAGTTCCACACGCAGTATCACACGCCGAGAGCGCGCCGCAGGGCCATGGTCGCCGCATGGACCCTCGCTGCGGCTGCCGTTCTTGTTGGGGCTGTGAGTTGGATCAAATGGCGCAATAATCAAGGACCGGATGAAGCGCGCAAGCCAGCTCCTCCCGTTTCGAATCAGAGATTGCCCGGACAAAACGCGACCGCAGATTCTCGAGCGTTGGCCGCGGACAACGAGCTGGGCGAATTCACGTTATTGCCGGGAGTGCTAGCCGCAGATACGGATGACGCGGCGATTCTCCGTGTTCGCCTGCAACGGGGCTCGCTGGGCACACTCGGCCTGCCCGTGAATGAAGACCGCGCGGGGGAATGGATTCAAGTGGATTTGCTCGTCGGCGGCGACGGACTGCCGCAGGCCGTTCGATTGCCCTAATAAAGTGAGCAAATGCTTTTGAAGGTCGGGAGAGAAGAGGAGAAGAAAAGAATGATTCACAGATCAATATCGAGCGTGACCTTCGTTTGCGCGCTTGTGCTTTGTGCGGGAGTCACAAAAGCGCAGCAATCACCGCCTCCACCGCCTCCCGACATGATTCATCCGGGCGGACCGGAAGGTGATTTTCCCCCGCCCCTTTTTGGCGAACGCATGGAGTTGCTCGGTTTCGGGGGAATGCACGGCGGAAAAGTGGTAACCGGTGCTCCCTTCAGTGCCGTCGCCGTTTCTGAAACAACGCAGACTCTTGCAGATGGCAATCACATTAACCGGAAAACGCAGAGCAATGTTTATCGAGATGGCCAAGGCCGCATCCGAAGAGAGATAACCATCGCCGGTTTTGGCCCAATGGCGCCCTCCGGGCAGCCGAAATCCTTTGTGGTCATCAACGATCCGGTAGCGGGCACAACGTTCATGCTTCACCCCGACCAGAAAACTGCCGAGCAAATGGGAAGACCTTTTGGCCGGCAGAAGGGCGCGCTGCGGGACAAGATGGAAGCCCGGCAGCAGCAGGAAATCGCCAGCGGCAGCTTGCAAAAGGAAGATCTCGGCAGGCAAACCGTCTCTGGCGTGACCGCACAGGGAACTCGCATCACGCGCATCATCCCGGCGGGGCAAATCGGAAATGAGAAGCCCATCACCATTGTCCGCGAATCCTGGTATTCCAGCGATCTGCAGACCGTGGTGATGAGCAAGCGGAGTGATCCGTGGTCAGGCGAGACCACTTACACGCTCACGAACATTCAACGGGCCGAGCCGGAGGCGGCCCTCTTCACGGTCCCTTCTAACTACACCGTGACGCAAGGCCCTCCGGAACGCGGTCCGCGCGGTGCGATGCGCCGCAACCAGGGGCCACCGCCCCCTTCGGACAACTGAGACCGTTCGTGGGCTGATTCTTTGAAATAACCGATCTTCTCTCCTGAAGACGGCACGCCCTTTTCGCGGCAACCCCCATCGCTGCGGGAAGGGCGCCGCCGTTTTTGAAGGAAAGAAGCAAGGAAGTAAAGAAGTAAGGACCTAAGAAAAAAACACACACGTGTAGAATAGGCGCATGACAGAAAAGGAGCTGGCGGAAAAACTGAAACGCGAAGGGTTTTCTCACACTTACGTTTGGCAGGATGGACCAGGGGCGTTTTATCCTGGTCACACACACCCCACGAAGACAGCGCACATCATTTTGAGCGGCGAGATGACTCTAACAATGAATGGCAGCACCGAGACGTACCGCGCGGGAACCCGTTGCGACGTCCCTGCAGGAACAGTGCACTCCGCAAAGATGGGCCCCCAGGGCTGCCGCTATTTGATTGGCGAGCGCTGAAAGTGGAATTTGCCAGCTTCATGGCGCGCCAACAGCTCCCTTTTCCACCAAAGCACGATCGAGCAACTCGACGACATGGAGGACCTTCTGGTTGGTTTGATGAAGGGCCACGCCAGCGCTCAGTTGCAAAATGCAGCCCGGATTTGCGGTAACGATCGTCTGCGCGCCAGTCGACTGCGCGTGGCGCATTTTCTCAGCAAGCAACTGCAACGATGTTTCCGTCTGCGTGATGTTGTAGGTTCCGGCGGAACCACAGCAAATTTCCGAATACGGCAATTCGACGAAATCGAGATGCGGAATCGCGCGTAGCAACGCGCGCGGGGCCTCGCGGATTTTTTGCCCGTGCAGGAGGTGGCAGGAATCCTGGTAAGTGACGCGATGGCGCAGGGGATACAGTTTGGCAGTCAGACCTAGTTCCGCGAGAAACTCGGTGACGTCGCGCGTTTTCGCCGCGAAAGCGCGGGCCTGGGCATACTCAGGCTCATCTATCGAAAAAAGATGATGGTATTCCTTGAGCGTTGAGCCACAGCCCGCCGCATTGGTAACAATCGCATCAAAATCGCCGAGCCGGAACGCCGCAAGATTTCGTCGCGCGAGCTCGCGCGCGGCCTCTCGGAATCCCGCATGGGCGGAAAGCGCGCCGCAACAGGATTGCTCCCTTGGCACGACGACCTCGCAGCCATTGGCGGTGAGCACGCGAACGGTGGCTTGGTTAAGTTCGGAGAAGGTGACGTTGGCGATACAGCCGGCGAAAAAAGCTACCCGCGCGCGGCGCGGCCCGACTGGAGCAGATGTCGAGCCAAATCGGCTGAAGAAAAAGTCATCATCGATGCGCGGGAGAAGGTGGTCGCGTTCCGCGAGGCCGAGGAGCTTGAGCAGGCCGATGCCACGCGCAATGGCCTGCATGCCGGAACGCTGATAGATCCGGAAGAGGCGCGCCGCGTCTTCGATGAAATGGGGAGCGGAGAAAAATTCCTGAAAAAAGAAATCACGTGCAGCGCGAGAAAACCAGGAGCGCTCATAGGCCCGTTCGATGCGTGCCCGCGCATGCTCCACGAGCTTGCCGTATTCGACGCCGGAGGGGCAAGCCGTTTCGCAAGCGCGGCAGTCGAGACATTTGTCGATGTGGTCGACAAAGACATCGTTGATGCGCGCTTCCCCTTGTGACGAGTCGGTGAGCTCGACCTGAAAGACGTGGAACATTTGCTGGATGCGCCCACGGGGCGAATCTGCTTCCAGATTCCAGAGCCGATACGTGGGACAGGCCTTTAGACAAAGACCGCAGTGGATGCAGCGTGTGTAATCCTCGTAAACCGGCGCGGGGCCGGGGATGGATCTTGCCGGCATGGGCGTGTTTGGCTGAACAGGATGATTCTACGGAAGTTCGGCGGTGGTGACGAGGGGTGCGCTTCCACCGGTCGGCAAAACCTTAGCATCGAAGCTTAAGGAGCGCAAGCGTACCTTGGAAGCGCTACTGCGGCAAATTTTGCGGTGGTTGCTGCGGCGGATTCTGAGGAGGCTGCTGGGGATTTCCGGGATTCGCGGGAACCGGCACACCGGGCGCCCCCCCAATGGGCTGCCCAATCGGCTGACCAATGGGCTGTCCAATCGGCTGACCAAGTCCTGTACCCGTTTGCAGGCCGGGCTGACCCATGCCGAAGGAATCCTTCGATGGATCCCAGATAAACTCGAAGAGTCGATAGTTTTTTGCCTTTTCGTAGACAATCACCGATTTCTTGTTGATTTTGCTGCCCACTCCAATGATGTTTCCGCCCATGATGGAGGGCGGGTCGTCGGCAGGAATTGAAGCATTGGCGTCTGTTCCCGTGCCCTGATCAGCGGAAACTGGTTGCGTTCCCGGCTGTCCTTGTGGATTGAGGCCGCCAACCTGTCCCACCGCTTGCCCCAGAACGGAGCCGAAACCGCTGTTGGGAACTCCTGGTGCTGCCATGCCGCTAACAGGAGGGGCAATTCCCGGCACCACCGGGGCCTTGCCAAACAGCACATTCTGCGGCTGAGGCTTCAAGCTGCCGATGAGCTGCCCCGCAGGACCAACGTAAATGAGCCTCCACGAGCCGTCCGGCGTATTCATGGGATCTTTGTAAGCCTGTCGCATGAAGTGCAGCGAGCCGACCTTCGGCTTGGTCAGATCGTCGAGGCTGGTGGGGAAACGTCCCATTTTGCGGTAATACAGCTTGATGCCGCGCGTGTATTGGCGGCCACGCCAAATCATTTCCTTTTCTTTTTCGCGCTGTCCTTCGGTCTTGATGTCTGGAGCAGCCAGAGTGGCCAGGATTAACATCGTAGTGGCCAGGAAAACAACCAATAACAGCGCATATCCCTGCTGGTTGCGCTTTCTTGCTCCCGCAAATGACCGGCGGCTGGCGATCATTGCGATGGCCCTCCAGCCGGTTCTTCGATCATAGGCGTGCTACCCGCGCGGCCAGTAGCAATCTCTTCAAATTCGAGACTGGCGTTGCCAATTCTGAGGATGCGGAAGCGGTTCAAGAAAGTCTCGCCTTCGGCTACGACATACACTTCCTGACCGTCAGTGAGGAAAGCGCGTCGCGATGTGCCGTTGGGCACGGTGCCAAAGCCATAGAATCTCACGTTCGCCGGAAGCGCCAAAGGCGGGGGAAGAGGCGGAGGAGCTGGCAGTTGTGGCCCGGGGATCTCTTTATTGAAGTCCGGATGAGGAGTCGGCTTCTGAGGAGGTGGCGCTGGGCTGAACGGATTGCGGCCTGAACCCTTGTACTCGGCCCTGCGGGCCCGCTCGATCTGGTCCATTCGAATCTGCGGGTTCTCTAGTTCGATGATGCTCTTATCATCCTGCATACTCGGCACGACATCGGCGGTTACTTGCTTGCTGCGAAAATTCAACAGCCACACCACTGCCGCGATGAGAATTAAGATGAGAAGAACGCCGACTTGTCGCTTCTGCTTCACTAGGAATTCCGAAAATAGGTCTTAAGTTGCAACTGGACCTTTATAGCGTTTGCCGGCCCCTTATTGTCCTTTTGCGGTGCCAGCGTCAAGGACTCTACCTCATAAATATTGGCGGAACGTTGCAGTCTGTTCAAGAAAAGAATTACGTTCTTGTAGTCGCCTTCGATGGTCGATTCCATGGCCAATTCCGTCAGCCCGCGCGCTGGAATCGCTGTCGGCTTAAAAGAGGTACCCTGCAGGCTGACACCGCTCTTCTTGGCGATTTGCCCAAGCTCGGAAGTAACCGAAGAATACCCGGAGCTGGCCGGCAAAAGCATGGTCTCGAACTTCTCGCAATCTTTCTGGGTCTTCGGCATGTCTTCCCGGATCTTCTGGGCCCTCGCGATAGGCGCTTCCCTCATCTTGAGCTGCATTTCCAGCTTGTGGAATTGCTCCTCGGTCGGCAGCGGCACGGAAGTGAGCTGCCAACTGTAGTAGCCCAGCGCAAGATCCGCGGCGACCAGGCAAACCACGCCGGCCAGAATTGCCCGTTTGCGGGTTGTGAAATTGCGCGCCATCAAGTTCCCAAATAGAAAGTGGATAAATTAACGACTCTCTGGTCGGTACTGGGACCACTCCCAGGGCTAGGCCGGATGTCACTACGTACCTGCACGTCGGAAAACAGCTTGGAGGTTTCTAGCGCGCGCATGAATTGGACCGTGACTTCGTCGTTGGTAGCGCCGAAGGTCAGATTCAATTCGACGTGTCCGCCGACCTGCTTCGGTTCAATGCTGATGATGCGCACTCCGCCGGGCAGAATACGTTCCAGGTCCATGAACATTTGCGTCCAGTTGAAGCTGCGCAGCGCAATGACGCCGTTAATGAAATCGGCGCGGTCGTGCAAGCTGGCCACGTTCTTTTGGGCGAAATAACGCCGCAGCTCGTTGCTCTGCGCCTCATACTCGGCGCGCTCCTGGCGTATCTTCTCCGCACGGGCGCGCACTTCTTTCGCGGCCTCGCGAAAAGAATAGACATGCCAACCGAGCGCGATAAAGACCACCGAGGCAACCAAGGCAGTCAGGCTGGCTCCCGCCAGGAATCGGCGATGCGATTCCAGCGGTTTGGTCGCCAGGTTGAGCCGGACCTTCATTCCTTCTTGTTCCTCAATCTCGAATCTCGCAAAATCCCTGTTAATTTCGATGCAACATCCAGCCAACCAGTCCATCCAGCTCGCGGTCGGCCAGCTGCCGCGCATCGTCTTTGATGATTCCCTCCGCGTGCGCGGAATTCAATAAGGACTTTACCTCGCAATGGAATTCCCGCTCCAGCGGGCCGGAGAACTCACCAAGGCGAACGCCGAGGCCGGCAATTCGAACCGAAGAAATTTCCTCCTGCCAGGTGTCCTGATAGTAGGCCGCGACCGGAAAAATCTCTTCCAACAGCATCTGTGGCGTGAGACTCGCGCCGTATGCCGGAAGTTCGGTGCAGCGGTAGCCGCAGAGCAGGCCGGAGCGCACGATAGCAGTGGTTAAGGCTGAGCCAGAAATGCGCGCGAGCAGAATAGGTTTGTCGCCATCAAGCAACGAAAGGGCCGCAAGCGAGGAACTTAGAACCACTCCCGGCTGCAACCCAACCCCCTCGGCGAAGGATTCGTATTCCCGAATAATGCGCTGCCGGGCAAGCGCGGTGACGATATCCACGCCCGCTTCGCGCGGTGCCTGGCGAAAATAGGAAATGATAGTTTCGTCCGCTTCGAACGGAACGCTCTTTTTCAGTTTCCAGCGCAACAGTGGAAGCGCCTCCTCCGGGGAGCGCGGGAAGTCTTCGAAGTGCTGAACAAACACACGAATCACGGGATCCGGCAGAATCAACGCAGCGTCCTCCGCCCGCACGCGGAGCCGATCGCAAGCCTTGGCCACCGCAGCTTTGGCCAGCGCCGAATTCACCAGATTCGTTTCCACAGCCGATGGAATAACCGCCCCGGGCGGCAACAGTTCGACGGCAAATGCGTCGAGCGATCCGCTCCGACTCCACCTCGCCAGCGCAACGCGATCCGAAGCGATTTCCATGGCCACCGGTGGATGGGGGATGGCACCCAACCAGCTTGCCACGCGGCGGGCGAGTCCGCTCCTATAAATGCCCTGATGAACTGCCGTAACGCTACTCAACGAAAGTCACCTTGTTGATTTCTTTGATCGTGGTAATGCCGGCCTTCACTTTCGCCAGTCCGCTTTCGCGCAAGGTAGCCATTCCCTGTTCGCGCGCGACGCGCTTGATCTCAGAAGTCGGGCGCCGGTCCACAATCATTTCCCGGATGCGGTCTGTCAGGTCCATCAATTCGCAAATCGCCGTGCGGCCATGGTACCCCGTGCCCGAGCATTCCAGGCATCCGACACCTTCTACCAAGGTCAGGTCTGCCCATACGGCAGGATCCAAGCCCGCTTCCTTTAGCTCCGCGGGAGAGTATTTCTTGGGGCGCTTACAATTTGGGCAGATGAGGCGAACCAGACGTTGCGCCAGGATGCAGTTGAGGGCAGACACAAAGTTGTAAGGCTCGACCCCCATGTTGACGAAACGGCCGATGACGTCGGTCACGTTGTTGGCATGCACGGTGGTGAAGACCAAGTGGCCCGTAAGCGCCGATTGAATGGCGATTTGCGCCGTTTCCTGGTCGCGAATCTCGCCGACCATGATCTTGTCCGGGTCGTGCCGCAGGATGGAGCGCAGGCCTCGGGCAAAGGTAAGGCCTTTTTTCTCGTTGACCGGAATCTGGGTGATGCCGCGAACCTGGTATTCGACGGGGTCTTCAATGGTGATGAATTTATCTTCGTCGCTTTTGATTTCGTTGATGGCCGCGTAAAGCGTGGTAGTTTTGCCCGATCCCGTCGGGCCGGTGACCAGCACCATCCCGTAAGGTTCGTGAATGTAACGCCGGAAACAGTGCATTTCCTCCTCGGAAAAACCGACCACATCCAGCGTAAGGTTCGCAAATTTCTCAGAGAGCGTCTCTTTGTCGAGCACGCGAAGCACCGCGTCTTCGCCATGGCTCGCAGGCATGATGGAGACGCGCAGGTCGATGAAGCGCCCTTTATACTTCACGCGGAAGCGGCCATCCTGGGGGACGCGCCGCTCGGCAATATCCAATTCGCTCAAAACCTTGATGCGCGAAAGCACCGAGGAATGGTGTTCCTTGGCAATGGGCTGCATGGCGTGCTGCAGGACGCCGTCAATGCGATACTTCACGGCTACTTCCGTATCGCGCGCCTCGATGTGGATGTCGCTGGCGCGCCTCTCAAGTGCGGTAAAGATGATGGTCTCGACCAGGCGAACCACCGGGCTGGCCGTGCTGTCGCGCGTAAGGCGATCGCCGGAGATGGTCTCTTCGGTTTCTTCTTCTTCCTTAGAAGCTTGGAGAGCAAACGCTTCCGTGGCTTGTTCGAGAACGCGCTGCGACTGTTCCGTGCGCTTCAATACATCGGCGATCTGGCGCGCCGTCGCGACTCGAATGAGAAGCTTTTTGCCCAGCAATAGGGGCAGTTCGTCGTTGCTCTGGACCAAGCCCGGATCCGCGGCAGCAATGGCTAAGACGTTGTTATGCGTCTCGAGGGGAACGAAGTTGTAGCGAAACATCAGGTCCGCGGAGATGGTGCGAATCAACTCCGGATCAATCCGTTGTTCGCGCAAATCAATGAATTGGTAGCGGTATCTCTCGGCCAGCTTGCGGGCAATCTCGCGCTCGTGCTGCTCTTCCGCGGCCGAAGTCCCGCCAGCAATGATGTTCGCGTGTTGATCTGTGGTGGCCATAACCCCTACTTTGCCCCGTTTATCGAGAATGAGAAGATCGGCAGATACAGCGAAATCAGAATGAAAGCAACGAACAATCCCATGACGATGAGCAACGCCGGCTCGATCACGGCAACCATCGCGGAGAGGCGCAAATTCACTTCGTCTTCGTAGAACTCCGCGACGCTATTCAGCATGGGAGAAATTGCGCCGCTCGATTCCCCGACTTCGATCATGTCCACGGCCAACTTCGGCATGACGCCCTGGGAAGAAAGCGCGGAATGCAATGATTCCCCTTCGCGGACCATTTGCGTGGCTTTGGCAACCGTGGACTGCAGCAACTTGCTGGTAATGGCCTCCGTCGCAGTTTGCAGTCCGGCCACAAGTGGCGTGCCGCCAGTCAAGAGAGTTGCCAAGGTGCGAGAAAACTGCGCGACCTGAAACTTCAGCAACGTGTTCCCGACAAGCGGCAGGCGAAACTTGAAGCGGTCAAAGGCCGTTCCGCCTTCCTCTGTGCGCGACCACAGAAAAACGCCCGCTGCCATTAGGGCCATCAAAGCCACGAATGCCAGAAAAAAGTAACGATAGTCCACTGTCAGCGCAATGAGCACGCGGGTAGGCGCCGGGAGTTCCACGTTCAAATCCCGATAGAGGAGCGCGAACTTGGGAATCACCTCCGTAACCAGGTACGTCACGATGACGATAGCGACCGTAATCAACAACGTTGGATAGACGAGCGTAGCGATGATCTTCTTTTTTACGCCCGTGCTTACACGCTGATAACCGATGTAGTAATCCAGCACTCCCGGAAGGTTGCCGCTTTTTTCACCCGCTAGAATGGCCGTAGAGTAAACCTTGGAAAATACGCCCGCCTCGTCGACGGCTTCCGAAAGCGACTTCCCTTCGCGCACCTGATCGCGGATCTGCGAGATCACCGGCCGCAGCTTCGGAGAGCTGGCACGCGTGGCCAGCAGATCCAGTGCTCGCAAGATGGGCAGGCCTGCTTTGATCAGGGTATTAAATTGTTGGTTAAGAATCAGGAAATCGGAACCGCCTATTTGCCGCCCGGTCTTGTGGCGGACCAAACTCCCGAGCCGCCCTCCCCGCGATTCGACGGAGTAAACGAACAGCCCTCGATCGGCGAGCTTCTGGCGCGCTTCTTCCAGAGTGTTCGCGGGCTCGACGTGGGAGAAGACACGCCCGTCAGCATTCGCCACACGACAGACAAATTCACCCATAGACTTTTAGTCTACCTCAATTAGATGATATGCGTAGGGGGTCCTGGGGGTTGGCTGTTCCTGACTGGAAAGGGAGCCATTCCTACGGGGGAGTTTATGGACTTACCGTCTTCTGGGCTGCCGCCAGTTCCCCGTCTACAATAGCAACACCGGGAGGGACCTGGAAGCGGAAAAATGAGTCGTTCACCTTGGGGTCCAATTGCCAGTTAGCGAAGCGGAACTCGATCCCCACGCCTCCTGAATCATTTACCAGCACACGGACAAGCTCACCGGAGTTTTCGGCGACTTCCAAAAAGCCCGCATCTCCTCCTCCTCCATCCGAGGCTAGCTTACCGCCGGGTTGCCCTCCTTCCTCTGATTTAGACGCACCACGAAGCTGACAGTAGAGCATGACATCCCCAGAAAATTCCGGGGCTGGCTCGCGAGCATATCCAATTCTATTACAAACTCGGGAAAGCTTCATTTCCCCAGCCAACAACGCCAGGGGCGTTCGCCAATCGGTGCTCTTCTTGGCCGGGACGCGAGTGACCGTACGGTCTGCAGGAACGTAAAACCAGGCGTTCTTCCCATCTACAAGGAAGACATTTTTCTCTGGGGATTCGTATTCCCAGCGCATCCTGCCGGGACGCTGAAAGTAGACTTTGCCAGCCTCCATTCGAGTCAAATGCCCGTTCTCTGTATAGCGCTGAAGGAAAGTAGCCTCGAGGCGCACGGCGCTGCGGTATCTCTCCTCAAATCGCCGCAGTACCGGTGTAACGGTCGCCCTATTGGCAGGACCGTGCGCCTCGGAAGCGCTTTGGCCGCAGAACGGCAGCGAAAAGGACAAAACCAGCAACGCGCTCGATTCAGCTTGGAAAATTGCTCGCAAGCCTCAAGTATATCAGTGGCCGAGCACACCTTGGGCGGGAATCCCAGACCTCAGCGGCAAGGCATCGGGCAGACGAATCCACACCCTAGTTCCGGTTAATTGCCAACCGGCCCCGAACTTCCCGGAACGGTCGCGACTCCGGCACACGCTCCCGCGGCCACACCGATGGGAGCGGCACCCGGGGTCACAAACTTGATCACGCCAGACGCGTCCGAACAAAAAGCGCGCACGCCGGAGACTTGCACCTGCACGGGGGTGGCATTCACTTCGAATCCGTTGAGCACGCCGTTCGCATCGGGGCGAGTCCCTGCGGCATTATAAACGTAGCCGCTCTTGACGAAACCGCCTGTGCTCAAGAGCGGATCAATCAGGCAGGCAGCCGCCGCAGTCGCCACCATGCAAGGGGCCGGCCCGCCAAGATTTGCCAGAGCCGGAGCGTAGCCGGTGCTCCAACTCGAAGAATACGTGCCTTGCGCTGTGCAGATCTGGCGCATGGAAGAAACGGCGCTGGACTCGTTCGCTAACATCCTGGAACGAAGCAGGTTGGGAATCGCAATCGCTGCGATTACCATGATGATGATCACTACAATCAGAAGTTCGACTAACGAAAAGCCTTCCTCGAGTTCCTGCTTGCCCTTTCCCCGATTTGCGGGTTTGCCCATGGTCTGACCTTCCCTTCTGCAACGAGAATCCAAAAGGCGCGGAGGACCATAGCTAACCCTCGAGGTTAGTTACCCACGATAAGCGTCGCCACCGTAGCGCATGTTCCCGCGCCAGTTCCAATCGCCACACCGGTGATATTGGCACGAAGCACCCCGGTCTGGTCCGAGCAGAAAGCCCGCTTGCCCGTAATGTCCACCATAGCCGGCGTGGCGTTGGCTTCAAATCCGCTGTTTATCCCCATGACTGGCGTGTTCCCCGCAGAGAGGAACGTATAGCCGCTTTTCTGGAACGGCGCCATGCTTAAAGCCGAATCGATGATACAAGAGTTGGCTGACGTTGCATTCATGCAGGGGGGCGCCCCGCCCAGATTCGCCAACGTAGCGGCGTAACCTGACCCCCAACTCGAAGCATAGGTTGTTTCCGCGGTCGTAATCGTGCGCAGCGAGGCCACCGCCGATGATTCGTTAGCCGCAATCTTCGAGCGCAGCAAGTTCGGGATAGCGATGGCGGCGATGATCAAGATGATCGCCACCACGATCAGCAGCTCGATCAGCGAGAAGCCCTGCTCGAGGACGTGCCTCCTCTTTTTCACCGCTTGATTGGCTGGGTCGCTCATGATCTTGGCTCGTTTTTTGCCTCAAAAAAATAGGGAGGAAGCGAAACTTCCTCCCTAATCCGAGGGTTAACCGCAAGAGTTAGTTTCCGACCGGACCGGAAACGCCCGGCACCGTCGCAATCGCGGCGCAAGCGCCCTGTCCAACACCGATCGCAGCCGCACCGTTGCCTACGAACTTGATGACGCCCGTCTGGTCATCGCAGAACGCGCGCACACCGGTCGTCTGATACGTGTTCGGAGTGGCATTCACTTCGAACCCGTTCAGAATGTTGTTCACATCAGGGAACGTACCGGCTGCGTTGAACGCATAACCGCTCTTGGTGAAGCCACCGGTGCTCAACAGCGGGTCGATCAGGCACGCCTGGGCTGCGGTCGCAACCGTGCATGGCGGAGGACCGCCCAGGCTCGCCAGGTTGGCCGCAAAGCCGGTGCCCCAGCTCGACTGATAAGTCACTTCTGCCGTGCCGATGGTACGGACCGAACCGACCGCTGAAGATTCGTTAGCCGCAATCTTCGAGCGCAGCAAGTTCGGGATAGCGATGGCGGCGATGATCAAGATGATCGCCACCACGATCAAAAGCTCGATAAGGGAGAAACCCTTCTGTTTCTTCATGAAGTCTCCTTGACGGGTAAATCTGTGCTTGAGCACGCTCATAGTTGTGCAAGGGGCGTGCCAACGAACCGGTGGGGGCGCCCCGGCGCGTCTTGCGACGTAAGTATTTCAATGTCAAACAGTTAGGGAGAAAAAAACGCGTAGTACGAGATTGTTCTTAGGCATGGTACTAACTTTTGCGCCAAAACATGCCGGTTTCTGTCATTGCCCAGGCCGCAATTTGTCATTGTATCCAGCATTTACGGGACTCCCAAGACGGGTAGGGTGATGCGTGGCCTGGAGAGGGCATGCGGGCTTTTGACGCTTCTTCACTGATCTCTGTTCTCAGATCACGCCCAAAAAAAAAGGGAGAAAGCCTTTCGGCCTCCTCCCGGGATGGGAGACTTCGCTCGGTAAACTTAGTTTCCTACCGGACCGGAAACGCCAGGCACCGTCGCAATCGCGGCGCAAGCGCCCTGTCCAACACCGATCGCAGCCGCACCGTTGCCTACGAACTTGATGACGCCCGTCTGGTCATCGCAGAACGCGCGCACACCGGTCGTCTGGTACGTGTTCGGAGTGGCATTCACCTCGAAGCCGTTCAGCACGCCGTTGACATCGGGAAAGGTCCCGGCAGCGTTGAACGCATAACCGCTCTTGGTGAAACCACCAGTGCTCAAAAGTGGGTCAATCAAGCAAGCCTGCACCGCCGTCGCAACCGTGCATGGAGGAGGACCACCGAGCCGCGCTAGAGTAGCGGCGAAACCGGTGCCCCAGCTCGACTGATAAGTGACTTCGGCAGTGCCGATGGTGCGGATGGAGCCGACTGCGGACGCTTCGTTAGCCGCAATCTTCGACCGCAGCAAGTTCGGGATGGCGATGGCTGCGATGATCAGAATGATCGCCACGACGATCAAGAGCTCAATAAGGGAGAAACCCTTCTGTTTCTTCTTCATGCTATCTCCTTCGGAAGTTTGACGTGCCAGAAGCACTGGCGTCAATTAGGGCATGCGCAGGGCCAATCAGGTCCACAGGAACCGGTCGCGTCCACCGTCCTTTATTTTATAGAAAGCACAGGGTTTATTCAATACTTGACATCCACTACTCCTGCCCCAGGCGCCCCAGATTCAAAACAAGCGATTTCGGTCGACAGTTTTTGTCCATTTTGAAGACTATAAACGTCAAATGACTACTTTAAATCCCTGAATCCCCTGAATCGGTTCATGGGCTATGTGTGCCTCGATTGGCCAGGAACCTAAATGCTGTGTTTCTTGGCGTAATGCCGGTAGGAACGGTAGGTGATTTTGAGGAGTTCAGACGCTCTCGTGCGGACGCCTCCAGCCTTCTCTAAGGCAGCTTGAAGGTAGAGCCGTTCGGTGGCCGCCACGACCTTTTCAAAATCCACTCCTTCATCGGGTATTTGGAGCCCTTGGCTCGCTCCGGGGACAACGGCAGATGCACTGCCGTAGCCCAGAATCCGGTCCTGCAACACCCGCACGGAAATCTCTTTGCCGGTCTCCAAGGCGACCGCGCGCTCCACGGTGTTCTCAAGCTCTCTCACATTCCCGGGCCAATCGTACGATTCTAGTTTACTCATCGCTTCGGGAGAAATTCCCTCAATAGGCTTTTCCATTGTTTTGCGGAAGCGCTCCAGGAAGTGGCGCGCCAGGAGCGGAATGTCCTCACGGCGCTCCCGCAAAGCAGGAACCTGGACGGGGATCACACTCAGGCGGTAGTAGAGGTCTTCGCGAAAACGACCCTCGGCAATCTCCTTTTCGAAGTCTTTGTTCGTTGCGGCGATGATGCGGACGTCCACGGTGGACTCTTCGGTGCTGCCGATCGGGCGAACCTTGCCTTCCTGGAGAACACGGTAGAGCTTTACCTGCATCGTCAGACTCATGTTGCCAATCTCGTCCATAAAGAGCGTTCCGCCGTGCGCCGCCTGGAATAATCCTTGGCGGTTCTCGTTCGCTCCAGTGAAAGAACCCTTCATATAACCGAAGAGTTCGGACTCCAGAAGAGTCTCAGGAAAGGCGCCGCAGTTAATGGTGATGAACGGAGCCTGGGCGCGTGAGCTGTTTTCATGAATGGCGCGAGCAACCAGCTCTTTTCCCGTTCCACTTTCTCCGGTAATAAGCACGCGGCTCGATTGCGGCGCAACCGTTTGAATCAGATCGAAAATTGCGCGCATCTTGGGGCTTTGTCCAATGATATTGTCGAGCCCGGTAAGCCGGCGCAACTCCCGCCGCAGATAACCCGCCTCCTTTTTCCACCTGAGGCTTTCGCTCACTTCCTTGACTGCGCGGCGCAGTTGGTCGATGTGATTGTGGTCCTTGATGACATAGCGGTCGGCGCCGGAGTTTAGCGCCGCGATGGCGGTGTCCAAGGCGGGAAGAGCGGTCATCAATACGAAAAAGGAATCCGGGGCAATTTCCTTGGCAAATTTCAGCAGGTCGACACCGTCTTCTCCGGGCATGCGAATGTCGGAAATGATAATGTCGAAAATCTGCGATTCCAACTTGCGCTTGGCGGCTTCCACGCTGTTTGCAACTTCCACGCGGTGGCCTTCCTTGCGGAAGGTAATCTCCAGGAGCTCGCAAATCGATTTCTCGTCGTCAACGACGAGAATATGAGGCAGCTCGCGTCCGATCTCTTTGGTAGCGGTTTTCGTCCCCTGCATAAGGCCTCAAGCCACTCGCGGCAACTCGACAATAAATTCCGCGCCGCGCTCCTTCTCCGAAATCACGCTGATCTTTCCGCTGTGCGCTTGCACAATCTGATAGACAATCGATAGCCCCAGACCCGTGCCGCCTTCAAAGCCTGATTGAAGGGGCTCAAAAATCTTAGCTCTTTGCTTGGCATCCAAGCCAATGCCGGTATCGCGAAAGGCAATGCGCACCCAGAACGGATAGGGTTCCAGCTTCACTGTAAGCGTGCCCCCGGCAGGCATGGCGCGGAGGGCGTTGTCGCAAAGATTCCAGAAAACCTGCTTAATCTTGTTGGCGTCCACGCGAGCGCGCAATTCCTGACCGTTGAAAGCGCGAACGATCTGGAATTTGGAGCCGACTTCGGGCTTCTTTTCCATCAACGTCAGCGTCTCGTCCAAAAGAGCCCGGACGTCGGCTTCCTGAAACTCATAGGTCTTCTCACGCGAATAGTTGAGAAAATCAGTGATGATGTTGTTGAGCCGCTCGGATTCCCGGCTCACAATGTTGACCAATTGCTTCTCGTCGTCCTCCAAAGGTACAAGACGAGCCAGTTCTTTAACAGCGCCGGCCATGGCCGTCAGGGGCTGGCGGATTTCGTGAGCGATGGCGGCCGAAAGCCGTCCCAGGGCAGCCATGCGCTCTTTGGTCGCCACTTCCTGTTCCAGCCGGCGCAACTCCGTGAGGTCCTGGAAATTGAAGACGAACCCGCTGCGTTCTTCCGTCCCCAGGCGTAGCGGCGACACGCTGATTCCTAGATAACGCACCTCACCCTGAGGCGTACGAAAATCGATTTCTTTCCGGAGAGCGCGTCTTTCGACGTTCGGATATTGGCCGGGAAGCCAAAAGTCCTCGTCCAATTCTTGCAGTTTCTTGCCGCGTAAATCCGCAAAGCGGTATCCAAGAATTTCTTCGCCAGTGCGATTCAGAAGCAGGATAACTCCCTTGAGATCGGTGGTAATTAAACCGCCGCGCATGGAGTGGATGATATCCTGGGTGAAATCTTGCAGACTGAGAAGTTCTTCCCGTTTTTCCTCGAGTTCTCGTCCCTTGCTCCGCAGGGATTGCACGAGCAAGCTGGCCAGATAAGCCACGGCAAGGAATCCCAGTAGGTTCATAACCAGCCAAGTGCGAAGACTCTCGAATGTCGGCAGAGTCGTGGAGGTGCGCGGAAGTTTTCCATTAAAAGCAAGAATGGTCATGGCCCCAAGAAGCGAAAAACAGATAGCCGCGTTGATGAAAGCGACATTTCGGGAGAAAACCATGCTACCGACGATGATGACCAGCAGATAGAGCGAAATGAAATAGCTTTCCTGCGCGCCAGTTACGTAGACGAGCAGCGTAACCATCACTACGTCGCTGGCGACCTGAAAGCTTCCATGCCAGCGTGCCTCTGGAAGCCAGCGCAGCAGCATGAGATGCAAGATCCCCAGAGTAATCCAGAAGATGATGAGCGGCAGGAAAAAGCGGTTAGTGCCGGATCTTTGGAGGTATTGCGGCCAGACAACACCGACCGTGAGGATGAGCGTGACCGTGAGAAGGCGAACACGCGTCAACCATTCAAGCCATGCTCTTGTCGCGAAACTTTGGTCCATTGTTTGCCCGCGCCCTCATTCTCACAATCAGGGCATTCCCAAGTCCAGGCAGGATAGACAAAGGGCGGGAATGCTTGTCGCCGCCCCCTGCAGAGGTTTCGACGTGCCGGCCCAGCCCGATTAGTGGCTGTTGCTCAGTTTTCCAATGAGCGAGAACAGCGGCAAGTACATGGAGACGACCACGCCGCCGACCACCAGGCCCAGAAATACGATCATGATCGGTTCTAGGGCGGTTAGCAAGTCCTTGACCGCCGAGTCCACTTCTTCTTCATAAAAGTCGGCGATCTTCTGCAACATGGCGTCCATGGCGCCCGTCTGTTCGCCAACAGCGATCATTTGCGTGACCATTCCCGGAAACACCTCTGATTCCTTCAATGGCTCGGTGAGGGATTTGCCCTCTTCCAACGATTTTCTGACCTTCAATAAGGCTCTCTCCACCACCGCGTTGCCGGCGGTCCGGGCAGTGATATCCAAGCCCTCCAGGATGGGCACGCCGCTGGCGATCAGCGTTCCCAGGGTCCGCGTAAAGCGGGCAACCGCAATCTTTCTCATCAGGATGCCCAGTACGGGCAGTTTAAGCACGATGGTATCCAGAACCATGCGGCCTTGCGGTGTGCCATACCAGATTTTCAAACCAAAAATGCCGCCGACAATGGCCACCAGGACCATGAACCCAAAAATGCTGCCAATAAAGTGGCTCATCGCGATGACGATTCGCGTGGGGAGCGGAAGGTCTACACCGAGGCCGGCAAACAAAGTCGCGAAGATGGGCACGACTTTCCAGAGCAGCAAGGTGATGACACCGCCTGCGACCGTCACAACGCCAACCGGGTACACCAGGGCGGATTTCACGGCGCGCTGCAGCTTGACGTTCTTTTCAATGTAGGCGGAAAGCCGCTGAAGAATGGTGTCGAGAATACCGCCCGTCTCGCCCGCCTCCACCATGTTCACATACAAAGAGTCAAAGACTTTCGGCGAGCTGCGCATGGCGGTCGAAAGGGTGGCGCCTCCTTCAACTTGGGCGCGCGTGCCGGTCAAGACCTTTTGAAAGATCTTGTTCTCCTGCTGGCTGGCGAGAATTTCCAGGCACTGCACCAACGGCAAACCAGCATCAATCATGACCGAGAACTGACGCGTGAAGATGGCGAGTTCCTTCGAGGAGACGCCACCACCAAACGTGGGAATGTTGAACTCCTTCCCCTTTTCGGTCATCTTTGTGGCCGTAATCTGCTGACGCTTCAAGATGCCCGCGAGTTCCGTCTTGTTTGCCGCGGTCATCACGCCGCTAACGCTGGAGCCGCTCCGGCTCGTTCCCTGATATTTGTAATCCGGCATGAAATTGCCTCCTAGAGTTCCTCGATCTGCCCGGCTTTATCGCCTGGTGGCCACGGGCGCTTTTGCTGCGGCCCCGCTGCCCGAAGTTGTGGCCACCCCTCGGTTAATCATGTCCTGCAGTTCATCGGGATTCGATGAACGAGACAGCGCCAGGTCCAGCGTAATCAGCTTGGAAAAATAAGCATTGGCAAGCCCCTGGTTGAATGTCTGCATGCCGGTTTGGCCGGTGCCCGTCTGCATCGCGGAATAGATTTGGTGGATCTTGTCCTCGCGAATCAGGTTGCGGATAGCCGGCGTGGGCACAAGGATTTCCATAATCATGACGCGGCCACGCCCGTCGGCACGGGGCAGAAGCGCCTGACAGAGAATCCCTTCGATCACCATGGAGAGCTGTGCGCGGATTTGCGGCTGTTGGTGCGCGGGAAAAACGTCGATGATACGGTTAATCGTCGAAGACGCCGAGTTGGTGTGAAGGGTCGCGAACGTCAAGTGACCGGTCTCGGCGATGCGCAGCGCGGACTCGATCGTTTCCAGGTCGCGCATTTCGCCGATGAGCACGACGTCCGGGTCTTCGCGCAACGCGGCGCGAAGCGAATTTGCAAACGAATGCGTATCCGCGTGGACCTCGCGCTGGTTGACCAGACAACGCTTGTGGTTGTGCAGGAATTCGATGGGGTCCTCGATCGTGATCATGTGCTCTTCGCGCTCGCTGTTGATTTTGTCGAGCAAGGCGGCGAGCGTGGTGGACTTTCCGGAGCCCGTTGGGCCGGTGACCAGGACTAGGCCGCGAGGCTTGTCGCAGAGGCCCTTCACGACCGTAGGCAAGCCGAGGGCGTCGAAGCCTTTGATGTCCCAGGGGATAGTGCGGAACACGGCGCCGACGGCTCCGCGCTGATTGAAACAGTTTCCGCGAAAACGAGCCAGGTTCTTCAGACCGAAAGAAAAGTCCAACTCCAGGTTTTCTTCGAAGCGGTGTTTTTGCGCATCGGTCAATACGCTGTAGGCGAGGGACTTGGTATCCGCAGCTGTAAGCGGCGGCATGTCTAAAGGACGAAGCTTTCCGTGTACGCGAACCCGCGGAGGGCTATTCGTGGTGATATGGAGGTCGCTTCCCCCCATCTCGATCATCTTCTTCAGCAATTCGCTCAGCGTAATCCCAGCCATCAGTGAACCTCAATTCTATAAAACAGTCTCGCGCAGGACTTCTTCCATGGTGGTCTGCCCTAGTGCCACTTTGAGCAGGCCGCTGCGTCGCAGCGTAATCATCCCTTGCTCGATCGCCTTCTTCTTCAATTCCAAAGCGGATGCCCCGACAAGAATGAGCTCGCGCAACTCGTCATTGATTTCCATCACTTCATACAGCCCGGTGCGGCCCTTGTAGCCGCGTTTTCCGCAGGTGGTGCAGCCCTTACCGTGATAAATTTTCGTGGTTTTTGCTTCTTCCGGTGTGAACCCAGCATCAATCAGCGCCTGTTCCGGAACTTGCAATTCTTCCTTGCAATTCGAACAGATTCGCCGCACCAGACGCTGAGCGCAAATCAAGTTCACCGAAGTAGCCACCAGAAATGGCTCGATGCCCATGTTCATCAAACGGCTGATGGTCGACGGGGCGTCATTGGTGTGCAGAGTGGAAAGCACCAAGTGACCGGTCAAGGCCGCCTTCACGCCGATTTCCGCCGTTTCAAAGTCGCGAATCTCGCCGACGAGGATGATGTTGGGATCTTGCCGGAGGAAGGCCCGCAGCGCGGCGGCGAAGTTCAGTCCGATCTGCTCCTTCATCTGCACCTGGTTGATTCCACTCAATTGAAACTCGACCGGGTCTTCCGCGGTCATGATGTTGGTATCGACGGTGTTCAAAGTGGCGACGGAAGAATACAAAGTGTTTGTTTTTCCTGAACCCGTGGGCCCGGTCACCAGCACCATGCCGTAGGGCTTCAAGATGTTGCGGTGGAATTTTTCAAGCGACGCGGGTTCGAAACCAAGCTTGGTCATGTCCAGCCGAAGGTTTTCCTTGTCCAGCAACCGCATGACGATCTTTTCGCCGTAGAGCGTGGGGACCGTGGACACACGGAAGTCCAATTCCTTTTTCTTGCCTTCGGCCTTGTACTTGATCATGATGCGGCCGTCCTGGGGCAAGCGCTTTTCCGCGATGTCCAGCTTGGCCATGATCTTCACGCGGCTCGTTATGGCGTCCTTCAAACGCATCGGCGGAGACATCACCGTCTGCAGTTGTCCGTCCACCCGGAAGCGCACGCGCAATTCCGTCTCGTAGGGCTCAATGTGAATATCGCTGGCGCCGCGCTTCACCGAATCGGTCAAAATCAGATTGACGAGCTTGATGATGGGAGCTTCTTCGGCCGCCTTTTCCAGCGTGGCGGTATCCAGCTCGGACTCCTCCGCGGCGAGCTCGAGCTCCTGCTCCTCTTCCACGAGGTCTTTCATCAAGTTGGTGAGTTCCTCGGTGTTCGAGGAAGCCCCGCCATAAAACCGACTGATGGCATCGCCAATAGCGGCTTCGGAAGCCACTACCGGTTCCACATTGAAACCGGTCATAAACTTGATGTCGTCCATTGCGAAGACGTTGGTGGGGTCCGTCATGGCAATGGTGAGAACCGAACCGACGCGCGAGAGTGGAATGACTTGATAGCGCGCGGCGGTATCCTGCGGAATCAGCTTGATGACGTTGGGGTCGATTTCGTAATACTTCAAGTTAATGGAGGGAACGCCGTATTGGCGCGAAAGAACTCCAGTAATGTCGTCGTCGGTGATGAAGCCCAGTCTGGTCAGGCAGCTCCCGAGCTTGCCGCCATTGGAACGCTGGAATTCCAGAGCTTTCTGGAGCTGGTCCTGCGTAATCAAGCTTTCTTTAACCAGTATTTCGCCGAGACGCACGGACATCCGCAGCACTCCCTTGCGGGCTTGCACCCAAGGCCAACCTTAACAAAGGACGATGAAGAAAGGAGCCAGAATTTCGTTGGCCGTTTTGAAATGGCTAATACCTGTCCACGCGGGCAGGTTTTTCCCACACAGGGACAGGTAGAAATCTTGACTTGCCTTCAGAGGATGCTATCTTGCCAGAGAGATGCGGGCTGGTACACCCAAAACACAATTTTCTGGCCGGCGGCTCCCTGTGGCCAAAACTACAGGCTCGGAGCGCAAAACGTTCCGTTCCGAATCCGCGGCCTTGGCCCGCGTCGTTTTTAGGAAGCCGATTCATCTATGAGCCGCCTTGATTCCAAACAACGCTGGGGCCTCGCGATCGGCGCAATCCTTCTGACGCTCTTGTTGGCGGCCGTATTCACGTTCGGTTCGCTCGACGTGCCCTTCCATCCCAAGAGTTGGCGCGAAGTGATGGTGCTTTATGCCGTGTCCAGCTTTGTCACCGCGGCGCTTCTGATCTTCCTTTTGATTCTAGGCCGCACCACACTGCGGCTCTGGGTGGAACGCCGCCGCGACCAACTTGGCGCACGGTTCAAAACCAAGATGGTTGTCGGGGCCATGGCGCTGTCTCTCCTGCCCATCGTATTCATGTTTATCGTCAGCTATTCCCTTATCAATCGCAGCCTCATGCTGTGGTTTCCAAAACCGCTCGAAACCGCTTCCGAAGAAACGCAGAAGCTCTTGAACGATCTCGGTCGCGCGCAGTTGCCTCGGCTGCGGGGCCTGGCCCTGCAAGTGCAATCGGAAGCGCGACGCTCGGGCGATGACTTCCTGCGGCACGCGTTCGCCAAGGGCGCCGATGCTGTTTGGATTCTGGATCAAGAAGGAAAGCCCATCCGAGGTGGAACGGTTTGCGACAATCAAGCGGAAGACCGGCGGGGCACGATCTGCGTGGAGCCCGATGTGTCCGGTCACTACCTGCGGCCGCTTCAGAGCGGGATGGAAGTTTGGCAAGCGGGAGGCAGAAATTATTTCGCTGCGCGCGTGCAGAATTTCCACAATGGAAAACCTGCGGGTTTCACCGTGGCTGCCTACCGCACGAGCCCGGATGTGCTCACGCGGCTCGCCACGATTCAGTCTCAGACAAGCGAGTACTACCAAGCGAGGCAGGACCTTCGCGCGCTCAAGCACCAGATGCTTCTCATACTCCTTTTCTTTACGGTTCTCCTTTTGTCTTCGGTAATGTGGGTGGCCCTGTTTCTCGCAAAACAAGTCACCGTGCCCATCCAGGCGCTTGCCGAAGGCACTCGCGAAGTCTCCTCCGGCAACTTCGATTATCAGGTCCCGGAGCAGGCTCAGGACGAACTTGGTGTATTGGTGCGCTCGTTCAACACCATGACCACGCAATTGCGGGATAGCCGCGCACAAATTGATGCGTTTACCCGCAGCCTCCAGCAAGCCGTGCAAGAGCTGGAAAGGCGGCGGCAATTGATGGAAACGGTGCTCGAGAATATCCCTACCGGGGTGATTTCCCTGGATAGCGCGGGCACCATTCTGCGCATGAACACTTCCGTTTCACGCATGTTTGGGATCAACGGAACAGGGCTGAAGTCCCCGGAGGACCTGCTGGGCCCAGAGCCCGCACGTACCGTGCGGTACCTGATGCGCAGATCTCTCCGCATGGGGGTGGTGTCCCGAGAAATGGAAATGGTGGTTGGAGGGAGAGTGCTGCACCTCGCCGTAACCGTAAGTTCCCTCGGACCGCGCCGCGCCAATACGGGTTATGTGCTCGTGTTCGATGATTTGTCGGAATTACTCCGTTCCCAGAAGACCGAGGCCTGGCAGGAAGTGGCACGGCGCATCGCGCACGAGATCAAAAATCCGCTAACGCCCATTCAGCTTTCCGCGCAGCGGCTTTCACGATTCCTGGAGAAGCGCGACTCCTCTCAGCCGGGAGCTTCTCCTGACCCGGAATTAGCGAAGCTTGTTCAGGAATGTTCCCGTTTGATTGAACGGGAAGTATCCACGCTGGCCTCGCTGGTCAACGAATTCTCTCAATTCGTGCGCTTTCCTTCCGCCAAGTTTGCTTCTGCGGACGCCAATACCATAGTCCGTGAAGCCATCGAAGTCTTTTCGGGAAGGCTGGATGGCATCACATTAAAGACAAATTTGTCCGAGAATCTCCCGATGGTGCGAGCGGATGCAGGCCTGGTTCGAAGCGTGGTCGTGAACCTCATCGACAATGCCGCGGAAGCGCTGGAGAATTCTTCCTTCCGCGAGATATCCGTTTCCACAAAATCGCTTGCCGATACCGAGGCCGTGGAAATTTCCGTGGCCGATACTGGCTACGGCATCTCCCCTGAAGACAAAGACAAGCTTTTTCTGCCTCATTTCTCTACCAAGGACCGGGGCACGGGCCTTGGGCTGGCCATTGCTGCGCGCATCATCGCGGAGCACGGAGGCAGCATCCACGTCGAGGACAACTTCCCGGTGGGCACGCGCTTTGTCGTCGAATTGCCTGTCGCAGAACTGGCACCCACCGCCATGACTGACCGCAACGGGTCCGCTGCCGCATTATGACCCCTCGCTCACGCCTGCTTATTGTCGACGACGAAGCTGGCATTCGCGAATCCCTCTCTTCCATCCTCAGAGACGAGGGCTACGAGGTGGATGCAGTGGAGTCGGCCGAAGAGGCTTTAGAACGTTCCGCGCGGGGCGATTTGGAAGTGGTACTCCTCGACGTTTGGCTGCCCGGCATCGACGGCCTTGAAGCCCTCAGCCGCATACAAGGATTGCCTCACGCGCCCGCTGTCATCATGATTTCCGGCCACGGCACGATCGAGACCGCCGTGCGCGCCACCAAGCTAGGCGCCTTCGATTTCATCGAAAAGCCTCTATCGCTCGAAAAAATTATTGTCTTGGTGCGCAACGCCATCCAGCAGCGCCGCCTGGCAGAGGAAAACCTGCTTTTGCGAAATGAGCTCGGCCATCGCTACCAGGTGATCGGCGACAGCGTCCCCATGAAAGCTCTGCGCCAGCAGATAGCCGTGACCGCTCCCACCAACGGGCGGGTTTTGATCTACGGCGAAAGCGGCACTGGCAAAGAGTTGGTTGCCCACGCACTACATGCCGCCAGCCTGCGCGCGAAGGGCCCTTTTGTCGAGGTCAATTGCGCAGCCATACCCGAAGAACTGATCGAATCCGAGCTCTTTGGCCACATCAAAGGCAGCTTTACGGGAGCCACCGAGGACAAGATCGGCAAATTCCAGAAAGCCGACGGTGGAACGCTTTTTCTGGATGAGATCGGCGATATGAGCCTGCGCACGCAATCGAAAGTGCTCCGCGTCCTCGAGGAGCAGCGTTTCGAACGCGTAGGCTCCAACGTCGCTTCGAACGTTGACGTGCGCGTCATCGCCGCGACCAATAAGAACCTTGAACAGGAAATCGCCCGCGGGGCATTCCGGCAGGACCTTTTTTATCGCTTGAATGTCATTCCCTTCTACGTCCCCCCGCTGCGCGATCGCCGAGAAGATATTCCCACGTTGGCGAACCACTTTCTGCGGGAGTTCAGCTCTGCCTATGGCAAGAAAACCCGCGAACTCAGCGACGCTGCTAGGGAAATCCTGCTTCGCTATCCGTGGCCTGGCAATGTTCGCGAACTTCGGAACCTCGTGGAGCGGCTTGTTATCATGTGTCCCCAGGTGCGCATCGAACCGCATCATCTTCCGCCGGAGCTTTTTCGAGGTGTCGCCGAAAGCCCGCATCATCCTTATGCGACTCTCCACGAGGCGCGCAGCGCGTATGAGCGCGAGTTCATCCTGCGCAAGCTGCAGGAACACCGCTGGAATATGACCCAGACTGCGACGGCGCTAGGATTGGAACGCAGTCATCTCTACCGCAAAATGAAGTCCCTGGGAATCGCTGCGCCGGATTAGTTTTAAAAGCTCGTTAACTGAATCCCATCCGGCATGCTTGTTCTCGCCTTCCAAACCCGCGATTCGTATAGAATTCCGTCCATCTTGGGTTACCTTCAGAATTAGCGACCGGACAAAGGAGGTTGTGCGCACGCTCCGGAAGTTCGGGTTCTTTTTTTGGTGCCATTGCGATTCCAGGTTCCGAGCCCGGTCAACCGATTCCAGCTTAAGGAGACGCAGTGAAGAAAATCACTCTGACTCTGTTTGCCCTGTCACTCATTTCGGTTCCCTCTGCCGTATCGCAAACACTCACGAATGAATCCGCAAGCTTGGCTGCTAGCTCGGCGCAAAGGTCCTCGACGCCTACTCTTTTTCCACACAATTGGATTCGCGGTTATACCGACTTTGCCGTGGCGCCTTCGCACAACGAGCCCGATCTCGGCCGCTGCATGTTTCCTCAGCCTGGCAACGCCGGGGGAACCACTTCACAGTGCACAGCATACGCTCGCTATCTCTTTAGTGGATATCTGGAAATCCAGCCTTTGGCTCGCACTCCGGCCCGCCATCTCTTTCTTTTCTTCGAACCCAGGTTCAGCTTTGGACGAAACATCCCGCAGTTGAGCTACGAAGAGTCTATGGAACCTATCGCGTATGATCGCTCGATTGGCGGCGGGTTCATCCTGCCACGAAATTTTGAGCTGCGCGTGACTCAGCATCAAGTTGACTACCTGGGACGCTACGGCCGTACCCTTGGTCCCGCCGATCTTCACACCACCGGACCGTATGGCCTCTACACTACGGTCTCCGTTCGCTGGTCCTTTGGCGGTTATGGAAGAAACGGAGCATCGCAGGCGTATTAGGCCTCGGCAATGACCCCGTTCGCATCGGCAACTTCGCCCTTCTGACAGGGAAACGGCAGGAAAGCCTTACTCTCCATCCTCCAGGTCACTGGGTTCTTGCAACTCTTCGAGTTGGTGGCGCCAACTGAGCTCTATCACCTTTTTTGGATCTTCGCGCCAATGCGGCGCCACTTTGACGTATAAACCCAAGTAAATTCTCGTGCCTAGAATCGCCTCCAGCTCTTTCCGAGCCTCCGTGCCGATTCTCTTGATCGTCTCTCCCTTCTGCCCGATCAATATTTTCTTCTGCGAATCTCGTTCGACGTTCATTAGCGCTTCGATCCGCACGAGCTTGGGTGTCTCTTCGAACTTCTCCACGAACACGGCCAGAGCATACGGAACTTCGTGGTACATCGCTTGAATGGCCTTCTCGCGGATGATTTCTGCCGCCAGAAAGCGTTCCGGCTGGTCCGTAATCTGGTCTTCCGGAAAGTACGGCGCGCCTTCGGGCAGGTTATGCAAGGTTTCCCGGAGCAATTCATCGCAACCGGAACCCTTCAGCGCGGAAATGGGCACAATGGCTGCAAAATCGAAAGCTTTTGCAAAGGACTCCATCAGCGGAAGCAGCTTTGGTTTCGGCAGGCGATCGATTTTGTTCAAGGCCAGAACGGTTTTGCCGCGAAACCTCCGCGCTTTTTCTAGCAACAACTCGTCCCCCTTCGCTTCGGAGCGGCTGGCGTCGAGCATGAGCAGCAGAACGTCAATTCCTTCCAACGCAGCGGCTACTTCTCGCATCATGTGCCTTCCGAGAGCGGAATCCGCCTCGTGCAAGCCGGGCGTATCGATGAATACGATCTGCCCTTCCGGCTTCGTTACGATTCCTTGAATCCGATTACGGGTTGTTTGCGGCTTCGATGTGACGATGGCGACTTTCTGGCCGACCAAACGATTGAGCAGCGTGGATTTCCCCGCGTTCGGGCGCCCGATAATTGCGACAAACCCGGAGCGAAACGCTTTCTTTTTCCCAGCATTTTCTTTTTCGGGCATTAAGGTTTTACGATCGGCAACTCGAGCGCGCTCGGATGTTCCGGGTCATGTACCAGCGTGATGTGAGCGGTCTTCGCGTCCTTCGCGGTTTCCGCTGCGACCACGCCGCCACTATTGTAGTTCTTCTCGGCGCCCGTCGAATTGATGCTGCTCACGATCAGCCTCAAGCGGCTTCCTTTCGCGATGCGCCGCGAGAAAAACATGAAGTTGTCAAAAACGTATTTTTCGACAGCCCCTGCAGGCACAGATTTAGCTTCGCGGAGCGACTCACGGTATCTCGCCCGCATGGTTGCGCCTGTGAGCGTAACGGACCCGCCGTCCGGCAGGATCTCAAACAAGTCCACTTCCAAATCCGTGTCCGGCACATCCATTTTGAGCCACACGGTCAACTTCGCGAACCCCGTCACCTCGGTTGCTTCCCTAAACGGTTCGCTGTGATACACCACGCCTTCGCCATACAGGTTCATCGCCGCCCGTTGAGAAGTCAGGAAGTTCGGATCATCTTCTGGCTCCGTTGCGCCAGGACGCGTATCCAACGGGTCATAGGTCCAGGAATCCGTCCCTGCGCCCCCGCTCGCTTTTTCTTCGTTCAATGCTCCGGAATGAAAAGCATCTCCCGCCGTGCCATTCGAACTCAAATAAAACATCTTCGTCGCATTCGCGATGCTCTCCAGGGTGTCCGCGTAGTTCCACTCCTCCGCCCCGACCACGTAATACGCCACGCGCTTGTTCAGGAATTCCGGCTTGGCCCCACCCTTCATCGTCCAGTCGTACCATTCCGTGTGCAGTTTGTTGAGGTCAAGCACGCTCGCGGTGCCGAACTTCAGGCCGCCCACTTCCGCTTTCGGAGTGCGCGTGCCCGCGTGGTCCCACGGCCCAATGATCAAATAATGTTTTGCTTTGGCCTCTGCCGTCCCGTACTGCATGTGTCGCTTGTAGTAAGTAAACGCACCCGGCTGGTCCCCGTCATAATGACCGGTGATCGTCAGGATCGGGACGCTCATTTTCTTGTATTGTTCCGCCGACGGCACCATCGCGTCGTAGTACGCATCTGGCACCGGATGCGCCAGCCACTTCTGAAATACCGCCGAGGGATTCCCCACGACCTTGTCGTAGGCTTGAAACGCAGCGTGCGACATATACATTTCGCGCGCTTTCGCCCTCCAAAAGCCGTTATTCCCAAAGAGGTTCGCGTTACTCGTCACTCCACTGGTGAACGTCAGCCATTGCATATCGTACGGAGCAAAAATGTTGTACTGGAAGGGGAAATCCACGCCAGGATGCGCAGCGGCTGCGGGAACGATCGTCGCAAGGTGTGGCGGAAACTCTTTCAAGACTGTCCACTGGTCGAATCCCGCGTACGAGCCGCCCCACATGGTCACCTTGCCGTTGCAATAAGGTTGTTTTGCGAACCATTCCACAACGTCGTAACCGTCGTGTCCTTCCTTCGCAAACGGTTCGAATTCTCCGCCAGAATTCCCACGTCCTCGCACATCCACCAAGGCGTACGCGTAGCCATGCTTCGCAAAGTAGGCCGCGCGGTCGGTATACGAATCCCCAATGTATGGAGTAAGCGTGAAGATCACGGGAAGCCGATCTTTCTGCCCGTGCGCGGTGAATACCGTTGCGTTCAGCTTCACTCCGTCACGCATGGGAATTTTCACCGCCCATTGCAAATCCACCGCCGATCGGTCTGTTGCCGCGTCCTGCTGCGCGTAAATTGACGCTGCGTCCATCACTGCAAAAACAGCAAAAGACGCTGCAACAGCAAAAATCCCCGTCGATGTCACACGGAACATCTTCCATCCTCCACACTGAAATGGATTTGCTTACCCCGTGGCCCCGAGCCCGGCGCGTTTCGCCGCTCTTCTTTAACTTTTTGTCGGAACCGCCTTCATCAGCTTACGGATTCGCACGCGCAACACTTTTCTTTGATTCGCTTCCACCACTTCGAACTGGTGCCCGGCCATGTCGATTTTGTCCCCGGAAGCTGGCACTTTGCCGGTTACATGACTCAGCAGTCCCGCCAGCGTCGTCACGGTCTCGTCTGCTTGCTCGCCGAAATGCAGGCCCAACAAATCCTCCACGGCGTCAATGGCCATACTTCCGCGCATCACCAAACCGCCATCCGGCTCGCGCACCACGTCTGGGGCCAACGGTTTTCCGTTGTTACCGCTCTCCCCCACAATCTCTTCCACCAAGTCTTCCACCGTGGCGATGCCCGCCACCGTCCCGTGCTCGTCGATAATTACCGCCAGCGGATGGCCCTTCTGCCGCATCTCGCGCAACAGGTCTGAACCGATCTTCGTCTCGGGCATGAACAAAACCGGTTTCACCAACTCGCGTACTTTGCGCCTGGGCAAGTCCTGGTCCGCCACCTGTAAGAGGTCTTGTGCATACACCACGCCGAAAATGTCATCGAGCGATTTTTCGTAAACGGGAATCTTGCTGAACCTGGTTTCCACGACCTTGGCGTGCAATTCCTCGAGGGTAGCGTCGGCGGAAATTGCCACAATGTCCGGCCGCGGTGTCATCACTTCTCGCACGCGTTTGTCGCTGAATTCCACCACCTGCTCGATCAAATCCGCTTGCTCCGGCTCGATGATGCCTTCTTCTTCCGCCGCTTCCACCAGCGCCTCGATGCCTTCTTCGGTGAGCTGCTCTTCGGTTTTCTCTACCTCCTGTTCGGAAATTCGCGCGAGCGATTCGGCGCCTTCCAGGAACACCCGTACCGGCCAGACCAGCCAAATCGCGCCGCGAATCAACGGTAAGAGCGGAAGCAGCCAGCGGCCCGTGGTGCGGTAAAGCAGCATGTCCGGAATGAAGTGCATGGCGAAAACCACTTCGAGAATGACAAAAACGCAAAACTCGACAAACGATTCCCACGTGCCCTGGGCGAAATACACCACACCGCGTGTCGTCTCGAGAACAAGAAAAGCAAGCCAGAAATGGCCAATAATGCGGAAAGTGCGGCCTCCGCTGCGCCGGTTGATTTTGAGTTTAGGCTCGATCTCCGCTTCGAACATGTCGAGGTGCTCGTGGACGCGTCCGGTGGTCATGCGTCCCAATTCACGGTAGATCAGCGTTAGGTAGGAAAAAATCGGCAAAGTTAGGCCTACTAGCACAACGCTGAGCACATAGACCCAGTAGGAAAAAGCGGGTAAAGCGAATCCTTGTAGTACAACACCGAGCGCAAAGAGCCAGCTGAAGTTCATCAGGTCAATCCGAAACGCTTGCGGAGCCTTTGCTCGATTTTGTCCATTTCGCCGCGATCGGTCTCGTGGTCGTATCCCAGTAAATGCAGAACGCCGTGCAAAATCAGCGCGCAAAGCTCGCTCGGCAGAGGGCGGTCATGCTTTTGCGCGTAGCGACGAGCGGTGGCCGGCGAGATGGCAATATCTCCCAGGTATTCGGGTTCACACGAATTCACCGCACGCGGTCTGCGCCTCACTCGCGCGGGATAGCGCTTCGGGACAGCGGGAAACGAAAGCACGTCCGTTGGTCCTTTTTTCTTGCGAAAGTTTCGGTTTAAGCGTGCCATCGCCCTGTCGCTTACCAGGCAGACTGTCAGGTCCGCATGTCTCAGGCCGAGTTCCCTTTCCACTCGGCGCAAGAACGATTCCAGGGGGCGACGCGCCACGCGCACCTCATGCTGCTGGTTCAGAATCATCCTTGCTGAATTTCTTGCTCCGCTTCTTTAGCGGACTCTCTTGCCGCGGCCGCTTTTCCATTCGCGCCGCTGCGCGGCAGGTGTGCCGTTTCGTAATCTTCGTAGGCGCGAATGATTTGCTGAACCAGATTGTGCCGCACCACGTCCTTTTCCCCGAACTGCACTGCTCCAATGCCTTCAATCTTGCTGCAAACCTCCAGCGCCTCAATCAGCCCGCTCTTTTTCCCTTGCGGCAGGTCAATCTGCGTCACGTCTCCGGTAACCACCGCCTTGGAATTGAAACCCAGACGCGTCAGAAACATTTTCATCTGTTCGCTGGTGGTGTTCTGCGCTTCGTCCAAAATCACAAACGAGTCGTTCAGCGTGCGCCCACGCATGAATGCCAGCGGCGCCACCTCAATAATGCCCTTTTCCAAAAAGCGTTCCAGTTTGTCCGCGTCAAGCATGTCGTAGAGCGCGTCGTAGAGCGGCCGCATGTAGGGATCGATTTTCTGCTGCAACGTTCCCGGCAAAAATCCAAGCCGCTCGCCCGCTTCCACCGCCGGCCGTGCCAGGATGATGCGGTTCACCTGCTTCGTGAGCAAAGCGCTCACGGCCATGGCCACCGCGAGGTAGGTTTTTCCGGTGCCTCCGGGCCCGGTGGCAAACACCATGTCGTGCATCTCGATTGCTTCCATGTAGCGCCGCTGGTTCGCGCCTTTTGGCGTGACCTGCTTCTTGCCAAACGACCGCACGCGGCTGTGCTCGAACATGCCACGCGGCGATTCGTGCGGCTCTTCGGTTGCCACGCGCACCAGTGATTTCACTTCCGAGGAAGACAGCTTGCGCCCGTGCCGCGTCAAGTGGTTGTATTCCTCGACGATGGTCACGGCGCGGTCCACGCTGTCCTGCTCTCCTTCGATGGTCAGCCGCGTATCGTGCAGGTGCGTGCGCACATGCAGCGAATCCTCGAGCAGGCGCACGTTTTCATCCAGCGTGCCAAAGAAGGATTCGATTTGTCCGGAGATGTGAACGGTGCGTCGCATCCAGTTGGAAGGTTCTCGGGTTACCGGAACCGGCTTGCCGATGGGATCCCTCCTCTACACATAGGGGCTTGGCGGCCGACCTAGGAGAAACTCTTTACACCCTAACCTAGCGCCCCGCTCGGGTCAAGTTACGAGTTCGTGACTTTCGTGACCATGCGGGCTGGATCTTTAGGCTCGATCGTCACCCGAGACTTCAATCGGCAGAGACGGCGCGCGTCTTCGCCCATTCGCGGATAGCCTGCACTTCTTCGGCGCGCGTCACGCTAAGAGGCTGTGTTCCTTGTATCTCCGCGAGCAAAATCTCCGTGTTCAACTGCTGGCTCGCGTTGAAGGCCGTGTACAGCCCGGCGACGATGACTTGCTCAATCTCCGCACCGGAAAATCCTTCGCTCGCCGCGGCCAGTTTTCCCAGATCAAATCCCGACGCTTCTCGCCCACGCCTCTTCAAATGCAGCGCGAACAGCGCCGCGCGCACCTCCGCATTCGGCAAATCCACGAAGAAAATTTCGTCGAACCGCCCTTTGCGCAGCATTTCCGGCGGCAGCACGGTTATGTTGTTCGACGTCGCCGCCAGGAACACGCCGCTTTCGCGATCCTGCATCCATGTCAGTAGCGTGGCCAGCAGACGCTGCGACAATCCCGCGTCGGCGTCGCCGCTCGAGCCCGCCGAGGCGAACGCTTTCTCAATTTCATCAATCCACAACACCAGCGGCGCGAGCTTCTGCGCCAATTCCAGAGCTTTGCGCAGACGCCGTTCTCTCTCGCCCACGTATTTGTCGTATAGCGCGCCCGCGTCCAGCCGCGCCAATTCGAATCCCCACTCTCCTGCGACCGCGCGCGCCGCCAAGCTTTTCCCGCAGCCCTGCACGCCAGTAATCAGCACGCCTTTCGGCGGCACCAAGCCGAACCGCCGTCCTTCCGGCGTCAGCGCGTTCTTGCGTTTCGCAATCCAATCGCGAAGGCGCCGCAATCCCGCCACGTCCACAAACGACGCATCCCGCCGCATCGTCTCGATCAATCCTTCGGTCTTCAGCGCCTCGCGCTTCGTTTCCAGCACCGCGCCGAGCAATCCAGCATCCGCTTTGCCTCTTTCGAGCGCGCTCTTCCGCAGCGCCCGCAACGCCTCTTCCTCCGGCAAGCCGACTAAATTTTGCGCGAGTTCCCTCATCGCCGCAGCTTCCAAGGAGATCGGAATCCGCTGCTCGCGATTCAACTCCGCCAGCACTTGCATCACCCCGGCCAACAAATCCTCCGCTCCCGGCAGTCCCAACTGGAACGGCATCGCGTCACCTTCGAGGTCCGCTGGCAGCTCTATCTTCGCTGCCGTCAGCACAATCGAGCGCCGCACGGCGCGAAACTTCTCCGCCAAATCGCGCAGTCGCCGGCAGATTTTGTCGTTTTCGCAGTAGCGCGCAAAATCCTTCAGCAAGAAAATCGCGTCGCCTTGAATCAACGCAATATTGGCCACCGCCTGCTCCGGGCTATCACTGTTGTACAGCGGCGCTCCGTGCGCTCTTGCTAAGCCGGTCGTGACGCTCCACTCATACAGCGGCACGCCCAGCTCCGTCGCCACATCCATCAGCAACCCTTCCAGCCGCTCTTCCTCCGGCGTCTCAACCGTAATAATCGGGTGCCGCGAATTGATCAGCAAGCGCAACTCATCGTGCTTGTTCGGCTGTTTTGGTCGTGTACTCGTAGTCGAAGCGCCCATGCCGCCGCCGGCAGCCGCTGGCCGCACCGGCGGCGGAATGGGCATCCCGAAAGGACTTTTCACTTCGTTTGACAAAGCTACGAGCCTCGTTTAACGTTAGAAATTTGAATAATCCGCCAAAGGAGCGATAGATGGCCCAGGGACAGCCTACCAAAGTCAAGAAGAAGAAAAAGTCGGTTTTGAAGCGAGCGGCGCAAGCTCGTCAACGGGCCGAAGTGAACCGCGTCAATCGTACCCGCGTGCGCACCATGATGCGCCGTCTGCGTACGGCTATCACTGCAGGCGACTCTACCGCGGCTGGCAACCTGCTCCATCCCACCATGTCCGCCATTGATCAGGCCATTACCAAGGGCGTGCTGCACGAAAACACCGGCAACCGCTACAAATCGCGCTTGACCCTTGCCTATAACACCGTCAAAGCTAAGCCGGCGAAGTAAGAGCTGCTCTTCGGGGCCAGGCGTTTTTCCATGACACGGGCGGCCTAACAGCGGCCTTTTTCTTTTGTTTATCGAGCAGGGGTGGAATCCCATGAACTACTACGCCTTGATCTATGAAACCGTTGACGATTACGTTGCGCGCCGCGCGGAATTCCGCGAACAACACCTGCATATCGCGCGAGAGTATCGCGACCGAGGCGAATTGGTCCTCGCCGGTGCCTTCGACGATCCGGTGGACCGCGCCTTGCTTGTTTTTCAAGTGGACGACAAAAGCAAAGTCGAAGCCTTCGCCCGCAAAGACCCTTACGTTCTAAACGGCCTGGTCAAAAATTGGGAAGTGCGCTCCTGGAAAGTCGTCGTTGGCCAACAAGGGCGCGCTCCTTCTACCCTTTCAGCCGGCGCCATCCTCAGGCAGTGGTCCGCGCGCACCACCGAAGTGCAATTGCCCAAATATCTCGACCATTTTTCCAAGAACGTTCTGCCCCAGCTTCGCCGCGTCAACGGTTTTCTCGGCGCAACGGTTTCCTTTCGTCACGGCGAAAAAGAAACGGAAATTTTTGTTGAGACCGCATGGCGCTCGCTCGAAGCCGTCCGCGCTTTCGCCGGACCCGACCTCCAAGCCGCCGTGGTCGCCCCCGAAGCCGCTGCCCTGCTTACTGACTACGACCGCCGCGTTGGCCAGCTGGAGATCGCCATTTCCGCTCCCGCCTGAGGCAATAATTTTCGCAGCGCCTGGCTCGTGACACCCTCCATCATGCGCTATTCATATCCCAGCAATCTCCCAGTAATGAAAGAGGTTCAATGTCGCTCCGCCCAAAGAGAGTCCTGAATTCATTCTTTGAGAGGAGGTTGCATGTCTTTGAAGCAATTGGTCAAATCAGTGCACGGCCTGCGGTCTAGCCTCGCGGCTGTGACCGTGTTGCAGCTGAGCCTGGGCGGCCCGCTTGCCAGTCCGGTCCAGGCCCAACCGAATACGCGCGCTCCCATCAAACACGTCATCGTCTTGATTGGTGAAAATCGCAGCTTCGACAATCTTTTCGCCACCTACGTACCGAAGGGCGGGGACGCGGTGAAAAACCTCTTGTCGGAGGGCATCATCAACGCCGATGGGGCTCCCGGCATACATTTCTCGAAAGCGGCGCAATTTCAAGCGGTCGCCCCCTTCCGCACAGAGTATTTCATCAGCTTGAAGCCGGAAGAGAAGGCTCCCTACCAAACCCTGCCGCCGCCAACCCTGAATTTTTCGCCCAGTCCGGACGCCTCCATCATCGGTTTTGCCACAGAGCCGCCTCCTTTTTCCCCGTCTACCCCAACCTCTTTTTTGGCAGCCATCGAGCCTTCTCTGGGAACCGCTGATCTTGGCCTGCTGACCACCGGTGCTTCGGGGCAGAACAACACGTTCGTGCTCACGCCCTTCCCTGATTTCGATACCCGGGTCGCGAATTACAACAACTTGCCCGACGGTCCGTTCCCGCTGGAGGGCCCCGATCTTCCCTACGATTCCTACACCGGAGACACTACGCACAGGCTGTTCGAAATGTGGCAACAATCCGATTGCAGCATCAAGAACGTCACCCGAAAAAACCCCTCGGGCTGCCTGAACGATCTCTATCCTTTCGTGATTACAAACTACACCGACCAGATCGATCCTTTTGACACACCTCCGGCCATCGACGACAACGGCGGCGGAAATTCGATGGGCTTCTACAACATGCAAAAGGGCGACGTCCCGGTCCTAAAGAGCTTGGCCGACCAATATTCGATGAGCGACAACTTCCATCAGTCGTTCATGGGCGGTACGGCCGCCAACCACGTCATGCTCGGCAGCGGCGACGCCGTTTTCTGGAGCGACGGCCAGGGCCATGCGACCACTCCTCCGTCGCACATCGCCAATCCCAATCCACTGCCCGGCACCGACAATGTCTACACCGTCGACCTCTGCTTCGATGGAAATTTCACCGAGTGTGGGAATAACCGTCTGCCCGAAACTCGGGCGATCACCAGCTACCTGGCAAGTCTTCCTTACCATCCCAGTTCAAACTGCCAGCCCGGCCACTTCTACATGATCAACAATGACGCGCCCGGTTTCCTCCCCGACGGAACCATCGATACGCACGGGATCGCAAAGGGCGGCTCTCTCCCGCCCTCCAATGTGCGCACCATCGGCGAAGCCCTGAACGAAAAGGGTATCTCCTGGGCCTACTACGGCGCCGCTTACAACGCGGCAGTGGCTTTGCAACACCATCCGACCAGCACCGATCCCACTGTGCAAATCGGAGCGGCTTACTGCAACATCTGCAATTTTGAATCCTATTCGAGCGCCATTATGGGCGACCCGGCGCAACGCGCCGCGCACATCAAGGACGCGACCGATTTCTTCGCGGCCGTCGACAATGGCACTTTGCCTGCAGTCTCTTTCCTCAAGCCCGACGGCTTGCTGGACGGCCACCCGGCTTCTTCGAAAGAAGACCTGTTTGAAGGCATGGTCAAGAAGGTCGTGGACCATCTCACCGCAAACCAGGAACTCTTTGCGTCCACAGTCTTGTTCGTCACCATGGACGAGGGCGGAGGCTACTACGACTCCGGTTATATGCAGCCGCTCGACTTCTTCGGCGACGGCCCCCGGATTCCGCTCATCGCCGTGTCCCCGTTCAGCCGCGGCGGCCACATCAGCCACACATACACCGACCACGTCTCCATTCTCAAGTTCATCGAACGGAACTGGGGTCTCAAGCCGTTGACCGCGCGCAGCCGGGATAATTTCCCGAACCCCGTCGTGGAAGCCGACAACCCCTACGTGCCGTTGAACAGCCCGGCCTTGGGCGACCTGTTTGACCTGTTCAATTTCCCTGATCAAGGCAGTCAGGACGGCAACTCGCAGTAGGTTCGTTGCGGATTCAATCGGCATAGGGGGAGTGGTCGCCCACTCTCCCCTGCCACACCGCCTCTATCAGGTTGTGAAGAGGACTTGCACCTCCAAGCTAGCGGACATGCTCGGCCAGAAAATGGCGGCGGCGCTTGGGCCGTCCCCCCTTTAATTTCGCAATGCGGTCTCGGTGAACTCTATGTCCCCGGAGGGCTCTGCGTTGATTCCTGTTTTGGATTCTCTTATCCCCGTGCAGCTTTCGCTTCGACGCAGGTCAGCTCGGTCACCAAAAACTCCATCACCGCGCGGGCATTTTCCCCGCCGCCCTTCAGACGATCGTCTGCGCGCTGCAACGCGCCTAAGCCCGCGAGCAAGCGATGCTTGGGGATTTTTCGCGCACTCTGCAGCGCCAACTCCGCTTGCTCCGGCCGCATCCCCAGCACACGAGCGGCTTGCCAGCCGTTCGAAACGCCTCGCACTTCGCTTGCTTCAATCAGCTTGCGGTAGATCCAGGTCATTGCGCCGAGCATTTGCAATGGCTCTTCGCCCTCGCGCAGCAAGCGGTCCAGAAACTCCAGCGCTGTGTTCCCTTGCCGCGACGCCAGCATGTCGGCCAATTCCCAAACCGTAGTCGTCTTGTCGGAAACCACCAGCGCGCTCACGTCTTCCCGGCGAATCCGTTTTCTCCCTGCGGCAAATGTCGCAAGCTTGTCGATCTCCGTTTTCAGACGCATCAGATCGGCGGCGACGAATTCCGCCAAATCCTCAGCAGCCCCTCGTTCGAATTCAACGCCTTGCTCTTTGGCCATCGCCCGGGCCATCGCTACCGCAGCAGCCTGCCGCTCGTTCAAGTTTTCTCCGACTCCGCACTCCACGACCAGTGACTTCTCCGCCAGCAGCTTCCCCCATTTCATCCGCTGATCCAATTGCTTTGCTTCGATCACCAGCACGGTAAACGGCGCGGGATCTTTCAGGTACTCCGTCACCATGTTCACAGTTTCGTCTCGGTTTTTCTCTCCAAGGCTCTCGATGGCTTCCGCGTCTTCGAGAAAAACCACTTGCACCAGCGAAAGCATCGCCATGGTCTGCGCCTGCTCGAGCGCCGCTCGCGTCTCTCCGCGGTCCGCCGAATACCGCGACACCGCCCACGGCCGCGCCGCTTCAGGCACGTATCTTTCGATCAAAAGCGTCCGGCAACTGTCGCGCAGATAGGGTTCGTTCCCGAGAAGCAGGATTACAGGGATGGGTTTCCCCTTCTCCAGGCGTGCAAGCAACTCCTTGGCCGCGATTCGCGCCATTTCACCTTTCCCTCTCGCTCTAAGTCAAAACGAATCAAAGAGTTTGAATAGTCGATTAAAGTATTACTCTAAGCTTTGCGCCGCAAAGTGCATAGCGGCGGCTGGCCGTTACTTTCTAGCCATAAGTTGCTGATTCTGCCTAATAGTTTTCTGTCACCGCCGCGACCAGTCGGGCCGCAAAATCCTGCGCCAGGCGATCGAGCGCCGGATCCTGCTCTTCGAAAAAACTCTTCACGTCGGTCGAAATCTCATATTGGTTGCGAAACAAAAAATTGTCCGTGTGATATAGAACCCTTCCTGTCTCGCGCTCTTCGAACGTGACCTCACACTTTACCGTCACCAGCATCGTCGTCGCCCTGCCCGTGAGGGTGTCGAACAGCAGCGGCACCGCCTCCAGGCTGAGCACTTTCCCGCGCAACACCGCATCGCCGTTCGCAGGATCGGAAACCACGCGATACGTTGTCTTAGCCAAAAACTCATGCACCATCGCCGCAGCCAGTCTCTGCTCGATGCGGTAGCTGGTGGTCTTGTTCTCCAGCGCCGGCACCGCAATCACGTGAATGCTCTTCGGCAGCGCCTCGCCTCGGCCTGCAACGTGATACCCGCAACCTCCGAGCACCGCGGTCATTACCAAGAGAATTGCGCGCTCCCCTATCCGCCGCGAGTTGTCCGTTCTAGGTTTTAAGTTGCCGGTACGAAGAGAAGGCGGGGCATTCCAGCTGTTCAGCTTACGGTTAACATGCAGACAGTTCTTGCGGCTGGTCCCGCCACTCGCCACTCGCCACTCGCCACTTCTCTTCATGCCAGCTTCTCCGCCAATCTCACCGCGTTTGCCGGCGGCAAACGGATGTTATCCGCTGCTCCCCAAAACCACCATATTCCGGGATGTACTGGATCGGCTTTCGGCTGTGCCAGTTGAATCGCTTTCTCCCCTGCCGCACTCACGTTGCTCGGTCCCGCCTCGCCGCTCGCCGTCAACACAAGTCCCGCGTCAGCGCAAGCCTTGGCAATTTTCCCCGCGTCCGCGCTCGGATCCAGTTCTGCGCACGCGGAAAACATAGTTCCATAAAAAACGGGTGCGTGGACCACTTGAATCGAGGGCACGACAGCCGATTTGCCCAAACATGCTTTCACTTCTGCGCGAACCCGCTCACACGCTGCGTCCAGTTTGTGAACACTCTCCGCGCCGTAGGCGTCCAGCATGTTGAACGCAACCTGCGCGTCAAACACCGGCTGGCCAACGCTTTGAAACGACAGCAACTGGCCAGTTTGGCTTTCTAGCTCTTCGATTCCAGCGCGGCCCGCCTCGGACACCGGCTGGAACCACTGAAATGCGATTCGTTTTGCGCCGCATCGGGAAAGGGCCAGCGTCAACCCGGTCGCCGCCGTCCCCGGCGCAGAAGGAATTGCGAACGCGGTCGCGGTTAGAGAAAATGCGGACCCGCGCAGTTCATCAAGCTTGGGGAACCAGACCACCGCCCCACCTTCACAGGCAAGGGCGCCGGAAAGGTCTACGATTTTTCCGTGCGACCGTTTTGCTGCATTCGAGTTTGTCGTGGTAAACGCCGAGGATCCCGCGAAGAATACAAATCGCGCTTTCTCGAAGCTGCCTTCTTCCACTGGCTGAATGACGGTGGCTTCCCCACCCGCCTCGGTCAGCGTTCCCGCAGCTTCTTCCTCATCCAGCAATCGAAAATCCCAGTCCGCAAACTTGCTTTCTTCCAGCAGCGACTTCAACTCCGCGCCCAGCAGCGAGGACGCACCTGCAATCACAATACGGTGGGATTCCCGTTCCATGGAAGGCATGAATCAGGCGGCCCGCGAAACCAGCCGGTGGCGGAAGAAGCGCACCAAATGCAACGTTAACCCAACGACAGCATAGGCGGAAGCCATGATGACCAACGCATACTCCGAGTAACGCCAGATAACTCCCACGAGCAAACAAAGCAGCACGACGGCAAGCGACGGCTGCTTTCGGGTCAAGGGAACGTCCTTAAAGCTGTAGTAGCGGATGGTGCTGGTCATTAATGCTCCGAGTCCAGCCGCCAGTAAAAACCATGCAACGGACCAGCGCCAGTCCTGCAAGGGCTGCTTGAAGCCATGCACAAGCGCGGCGATCATGCCGGCCGCCGCAGGTGTGGGCATGCCTATAAAATATTTCGACCCGCCGGGCGCCATGCCCTGCACGTTAAACCGCGCGAGTCTCCATGCGCAACAAATCAGGAACGCCAAACAGCAGACCCAGGCAAATTCTCCCACCTGCTGGAACGCAACGCTGCCTTCTCCGGGCAAGCCGCGCAGTCCCCAGGCGTACGCCAATATCGCCGGCGCGATTCCGAAACTCACAACGTCCGCGAGAGAATCAAACTGCACGCCGAAATCCGTGTTCGCTTTCAGTAGCCTGGCGAGACGGCCATCCAGCGAATCGAACAAAATCGCAAAGCCGATGGCTTTGGCCGCTCGGTCAAAATAATCAAAATGTTCAGGCCCGCCTAGCAACGAGGCCACCACTGCGTAATAGCCGCACAACAAATTGGCGACCGTGAAGAGGCTGGGAATCAGAAAGATTCCCCTGCGGCGCAATTTCTGATTCCGGTAGCGCCGTTCCTCGAAGGGAATCTCCTGCTGATCTTCGAACATGGTTACGATCGCTTTCCGGCTGCAATCAAGTTCGCTTCCGCGTCTGCCGCGTTTTTCGTGGACGTTTGCTCAAACGCGCGGTGCGCCGGCCACCTGGCAATCACGCTGGCCCCGCCTTTGACATTCTCTCCCACTTTCGCCAGAATCTCAGCACCTTTTGGCAGCCACACATCCACGCGGGATCCGAATCGCACCAGCCCGATACGTTCTCCTCGCAAGACCTGCTCGCCTTGCTTTTTCCAAGAGACTACTCGCCTCGCGATGAGTCCGGCAATCTGTTTGAAGACCATTTCGCCCGCTTCGTTCGAAAGCGTAAACACCTGTTGCTCATTTTCGAACGAAGCGCGTTCCCGCATTGCCGCAAAAAATTTCCCCGGCCGGTAATCCATTTTTGTAATGGTTCCAGACACAGGCGCGCGGTTTACGTGCACGTTCCAGACCGCCAGGAAAATGCTCAGGCGCTGCCCCGGGCGCCCCGCATTCTCTTCTTCCGTAACAACCACAACGCGCCCGTCTGCGGGCGACACCACTGCGCCAGGTTCGGAAGGGATCACGCGCTCTGGATCACGAAAGAAGAAAAAAACAAATAAGGCCAGCAACGCTAGAACTGCCGCGGTGACATTCCAGTGAAGCAAAAAAGCTCCGCCGCCTAACACCAGCGGCGGCAGCCCAAAGAAAAAGCCTTCTTTGACCATTCGAACGGAGTAGACCTCCACTTCATCGCCCACGGCTCAGCCGCCGCGGGCAAGCATGGCCATTCTACGCCAGTTTTCTACGCCGCAAAGCTCGTATTGCCTGGATCTCGCTGCTCGCGCAGAATGCGCGCAGCAATCCGCTCCATTTCATCTTTGCAGTGCAGCTTCTTCTTTTTCAATCGGATTTCTTCGAGGAGGTCTTCTGCGTTCAGGTAGGGGGATTTGGAGATGCGTTGAAGTTCCAGATCATACTGCCGGTGCTGCTCAGCCAGACGCCGATACTCAGCGTCTGCCTGGAGAAGCACGTCCCGAGGTGCCCGCTGCGCGCTTGCCATGCGTTCCTCCTGACGACTTCGTGAATGGAATGTGAATCCTACATGAGCGCACAATACCACTTCGCAGTCCCACGTCAAGAGGGAACAATTGGGTATTTTCGTTCTAGCTATCAAAAGTTGTCCAGCTTCGTCTCGGATCTGCTAGGTGCTAGTGCCCGGCGCATGCTGAAGGCGCTCGCTGACGGGGAAACCAACCCGGCGGCTCTGGCCGCTTTGGCCGATCGGAACTTGCGCGCCACGCCAGAACAATTGTGTGATGCACTCGGCGCGTGCACGGACCTCAAGCCCGTGTACCGGCGGCTTCTGAAGATGGCGCTGGAGCAGTTGCAATTCCTCGGACAGCAGATTGGCCAATTGGACAAAGAGATGGCCAGCCTACTCAGCCAGCACCAGGACGCCGTCGAGCGACTGGCGGAGGTGCCCGGTCTGGGTGTGGACTCGGCGCAACAGATCATTGCCGAAGTCGGTCCCACCGCGGCGACCTTTCCCTCCGAGAAGTGTCTCTCCTCATGGGTCGGTGCCTGCCCGGGCGACGACGAGAGCGCAGGCATAAACTACAGCCACCGCTCTCCGAAGGGTAACCGTCACATGCGACGCTTACTCAATCAGGCGGCGAACGCCGCAGCCAGGACCAAAGGAAGCATCTTCGAGATCGTGTATCGCCGCTCCGTCTCGCGCCTGGGACACAATCAAGCCATTGGGGCCATCGCCCATCGACAGTGTCGGCTAATCTGGTTGATCCTGCATCAGGGAGTCCGTTACGAAGAACGCATGCGCACGGATTTTCTTCAGAAATTGAGCACTCAACTGATTCACAAAAACCAAGTGATTATGGTTGAGACGCTCGGCACCAAGAACCTACTTAAGAATCGCCGCTTAGCCAGAGCCATCTCGGATGCGGGCACAGGTGAGTTCGTTGGCATGTTGGAATACAAGTGCAAGTGGCCTGGAAGAACGCTCGTCAAAGTAGCTAGGTTCTTCCCGTCATCAAAGTTGTGCTGCATTTGTCACCAAAAGAAGGTAGACCTCAAACTCCAAGACCGTTGGACGTGTTCGAGTTGCCATACCGAACATCAGCGGGACGAGAATGCCGTCGTAAACATTTCCCTCCGTCGAGGGTTTGAGAATCTTAGCCGAGGGACGCTCGGTATTAGCCTGTGGAGGCACGGTAAGACCTAAACGCGAGTTTAGGCGTGGGCCCGTGAAGCAGGAAACATCGTCGGAGGTAGGTGGCCATGTCGCATAGTAACTCCGAGGAATCCCCCGCCTTTAGGCGTGCGGAGTCGTCAACATCTCAATGAGACAAATAGGAAGGATCGGGCGGAAGGTGCTCTTCAAAGTATCCCAGAATATTAGTGAACACATCCTGGTTCGTGCCTTTCCCTTCCGAGATGGAGTGCGTGCGGCCCGGGTACACGCGCATGTCAAACTGTTTGCCAAGCGAAATCAGTTTGTTGACCAGCAATTCGAATCCTTGGAAATGCACGTTGTCATCGCCGGTGCCCTGTATCACGAGCAAATCGCCGCGCAAGCCGGAAGCAAAATTGATTGCAGAGCTTTGTTCGTAAGCTTTCGGGCTATCCTGCGGCAAACCTAAATAGCGCTCTTGATAGATACTGTCATAGAGCCGCTGATCGGGCACCGACGCTACCGACACGCCGACGCTGTAGACTTCGGGGTAGCGAAACATCAGATTGAGCGTCTCCGTTCCGCCTCCACTCCATCCCCACACGCCGACGCGTTTCGAATCGATATAAGGATGAGTCTTTGCCAGCGATTGCAGCGCCGTGGCTTGCTCGCGTGACGAGAGGGCCCCCAGATTTCCGTAGATGATCTTGCGCCACTCGCGGCCTCGCGGAGCGGGCGTTCCCTGATTGTCAAAACTGGCCACCAAATAACCGGCGCTGGTTAATGCGCGATCAAACATCGACGCCCAGCGGTCTGCAACCGTCTGTCCGGCAGGCTCCGAGTACACATAAACAATCAGCGGGTATTTCTTCGAAGCGTCAAAATCGGGCGGCTTCAGCAGCCACGCATCCACCAGCAAGCCATTTCCCGCATCCACCTTCACAAATTCCGCCGGCCCGCCCGACAGCGGCTTCACGCGGTCTGCAATGGTGGCGTTATCTACCGTCTTTCGCACCACTCCGTGATCGGGGAGGTGCACCACGTCAAAAGCGGGAGGCACATCGAACGAAGAGTAGGTATGAAAGGCCCATTGGGCATTCGGCGAAATCGTGTACGAGTGCGTGCCCGGCACTTTCGGCGTCAAGCGCTCGGGCACAGCCGTTCCGTCCAGCCGCGCGCGGTAGAGGTAGCGCTGCGTCGCATTTTCAGGCGACGCGATGAAGAAGACCCATTTCTCGTCCGGGGTGAGGCGATCCACGCTGACGACGTCGAAGTCGCCGCGCGTGACCAATCGGGCTTTACCGCTATCGCGTGCCACGCCATACAAATGGCGCCAACCATCGCGCTCGCTGGTCACCAGGAATTCGCGCCCGTGATTAATCCAGGCAATGTCCCGATTCACATCCACCCAGGCTTTGTCTTCATCCACAAACACCGCGCGCGAGGCGCCGCTGGACGCGTCAGCCAGCAAAAATTCATTTCTGTTCTGCAGCCGGTTCATGTGTTGCAGAAGCACGTGGCTGGAATCCGCCCAGCCTATTTCCGGAATGTAACGGCTGTGCGGATCTCCCGTCGTCTCCATCCAAACGACCGGCCCACCGGCGGCGCTCACCACCCCGACGCGAACCGCGGAGTTCTGTGTTCCCGCCAGTGGATACGGATATTCCAACGTCTGCGGATAGGGTCCTATGTTCGGATAAGGAATGTTAGTGACGATCTCGCCTCTTGGCGCGCCGAGGTCGTAAATCAGCGTGTATTTGTGGACGCCGCTGATGTTGAACTGCCAGAAAGCAATCGAGCGGCTGTCGGGACTCCAGGCAAAGCCATCCCGTATATCGAATTCTTCTTCATTCACCCAGTCTGACGTTCCATTGATGATGGTGTCAGAGCCGTCGTGGGTCAGTTGCGTGATTTTTCCGCTTGCTAAATCTTCCGCGTACACGTTGTTTCCGCGAACGTAAGCGACCTTGCCGTTGTCTGGCGAAAACTTGGCAAACATCAAGCTGGACGCGGGAGCGTCGCCTCCAAGCTTACGCAACGCGCCGCTTGCCAGGTCGAGCACCCAGTAGTCTCCGCGCGTGTTCTGGCGCCACACGGTTTTCGAATTTGTGAACACCAGAACGCGATGTCCGTCCAGGGACATGCTGTAGTGCTCGACGTCCAGCGGTGTTTTCTCGCCCGCGGGAATCAAGCGGCTGGTAGCAACGAAAACTTCTCTTGCGCCCGTAGCGGTCTCGTACTTCACGATGTCGCTGCCGATTCCCGAGGCTGACGGCTCTATATCCAGATACGCATCGCCGTTCCCCAGCCAAGTGCCGCCTCGAAAGGACCTCGGCCGGAATTCGGGAGTACCCATGGTGCGGGCGATCAGTTTCGCGGCGGATTCGCGGAGTTGAGCAGAGGCGCTCGAAGGAAGTGCAATTGCCGTCACGAGGCAGGCCGCAATCAAAGCTATTGCGGAAAGATGTCGCCTCCCTTTCGCCGTGCGAGGCGTGGCATCCGATAGCAATCCCGAGCAAACCATTTCTACCTCCGTGAATCAGCGGAGGGAAACAGTATCAGATTTCGTGCGTTTTATGCGTTTCTACGGAGAGCAGTTGTGATGTTCAGTCGAGCACCGCAACGATGAACCAAACAAAAACTAAGAGGGATTTCTCCCTTCGCTCGAAATGACGCGTCTGGGGCCTAGTGGGTCAGCTTCCCCTCCATGACGATGGCCGCTTCGATTGGGTCGCGGTAATAGCCCTCGCGTCGACCACTCCTGGAAAAGCCGTGCTTCACGTAGAAGGCGATTGCGTTGGCGTTCGATTCGCGAACTTCCAGAAACAAGCGACTTGCGCCTCTTCTTTGAAACTCTTCGATGGCCGCAAGCAGTAAAGCTCCGCCTTCGCCGCCGCGGCGGTTTGTTGGCGCCACGGCCAAGTTCAAAACTTCCGCCTCGTCTTTCGTTTGCCGGCCAATCAGAAATCCCGACAGTTTTCCGGCTGCCTCGCTGGCGATGCCAAGGATTCCCTGCCATTCCAAAACTTCGCGCACGCTCGCTTCAGGCCAAAACACCGCCTCCGGTGACTGGCGCAGAATCTCCGCGACCGCCCCAGCGTCTTCGGCGCGAAGTCTTCGGAGTGAGGCTCTTCCCTGGTCCCGGCGTAGCTCAGTGGCCATGCGCCGCGCCACCTTTCCAGAAAAGCTCCGCGTCCGAGCGGCGCACATAGTTCGCATCGAGGCCCAGCGCATCCGTCGTTCTTCCTTCTTTCAACTGCTTCACGCCCATTCGTCCGATGATTCCAGCCAGTGTCGCGGAAACTTGCTCGACGCCCTCGCCGAGCCTTTCGCGGCTTTTCCAAGCGCCTTCATGGGAAAGCAACCTAGCATCAGGCGAAGCCCAGGAGATTTTCTCTCCGGCCGCCAGCTCCGCCGCGGTCTCGACATATTTTCCCGGGGCCATCACCATCTCTTCGCCGACCCTTACGAGAGCGGCGCCCTCTTTTCTATAGACGGCTCCAAACACCTGTCCGCGCTGGGCATCGACGAAGGCAGCCACACATTTCCCCGGGCCGGTTCCCTGTGAAGCAATCGCCTCCAGCCGAGAAACGGCCGCCACCGGCTTGCCATAAACCTCCGCCCAAGCCTTTACCGTCGTCAGTCCAACGCGCACGCCAGTGAACGATCCTGGACCTGCAGCCGCCGCATACCCTTCCACGTCGCCCATCCGAACGCGCGCCGTTTGGAGAACTTTATTCACCGCGGGAAGTAGCCAAGAGGAGTACTCCTCCTTGGTCTCGTGTGCTAGCAGCTCGTGAACGGCCTCATCCCTAAGCAGCGCGACACTGCCGCGCAAATCGCACGTATCTATCGACAGGACAAGCACATGCGCATTGTAACCTAGCTCGGAATCCTACCCGCAAATTTCAATCGGGAGTCGAAAAGAAACAGGTGTTTCACAAACTCTTGAGCCAATTTCGACCCCTGAAGGGAAGGTCTCGTGGGATCGTGTGGTTCACACCGATGCCTAGGCGGGGGCTCCGATCACAGCAATTCGAGTGCCAAATTTGCATCAATTTTTTCCCTAACCTATTCATTCTGCTGGATATATCTTGACTCTTTCAGCACAACATCCTATAGTGAGTTCGCTGCCTGGGGGGGCATCCAAAAATTATGGACTACAAGATCGGTGACAAAGTTGTTTACCCGAATCATGGTGTGGGCGTTGTCGAGCAAATCAACTACGGAGTCTTGAACGGCAGAACCGAGCGTTACTACATGATCCGGATTGTTTCCAGCGGCTTGCGCGTGATGGTCCCGCAGTCCAACGCAGGCACGGTGGGGCTACGATCGGTCATTCGCTCGAATGAATCCACCAAAGTCCTGGGCTTCCTCGAAAAGGGCAAACTCAACTCGCATCCGGATTGGAAGCACCGCTTCAAGGAAAATTCCGAGCGCATGCGCACGGGATCACTCATTGAAGTTGCCGCCGTCCTCAAGAGCCTGGTTTCCCTCAGCCGCAGCAAGCCCCTCTCCTTCCGCGAAAAGAAAATGCTCGAGCGCGCGAAGTATCTGCTCGTCAGCGAAATGGCCACCGCCAAGAACACCACTGCCGAAAGCGCCGAGGGGATGGTCATCAAGTCCCTCGCCAAGGCTAAGCTGCAGTTTCCGGTGATGACGGAAAAGTTCGACTAACTATCGCGCCGCGTTTGGGCGCAGTTTTGGTTCGAGTTTAAAGCGGGCAACTCACGTTGCCCGCTTTTTCGTTTCCAGAGGCCCAAACTTTCGCACCCACCGACTTGAATCAGATCGATTCATTCGCTTCGGCGCACTTCATCGCGCAGCCGGTGTGACCCCGGCATCGCGCAGGGTGCGAGCGACAGAAGCGGCAATTTGGACCGAGCCCGGCGTGTCGCCGTGGATGCAGATGGTTTGGGCGCTTAGTTTCACTTCGGTGCCATCGTGCGCGGTTACAAGGCCGCGCTGGGCGATGCTTAAGGCTTGCCTGGCGGCTTCAGCGGGATCGCGGATCAGCGCGTTTTCGAATTTTCGGGAGCGTAAAGTCCCGTCAGGTTCGTAGCGGCGGTCGGCGAAGGCTTCGGCGGCGACGGCAAAGCCCGCTTCGCGAAAAACGTCCAGCATCGGCGATTCCGCCAATCCCATAAGGAATAGCTTCTTGCTGTACTTCGCCACCCCTTGGGCGATGGCTTCGGCCAACTCGCGATTCTTCACCGCCTGATTGTAGAGCGCGCCATGCGGTTTTACGTGGACCAGCTTTGTGCCGCATTTCGCTGCGACCTCGGCCAGCACGCGCACCTGCTGGTATACCGAGTCGGCGACGGCTTGCGGTAGCATCTTCAACTCGAGGCGGCCAAAATTCTCGCGGTCGGGATAACCCGGATGCGCTCCAACTGCGACCCCGGCCCTCACAGCCTGCTCGATGGTCGCTCGCATGGTGTGTTCGTCGCCGGCATGTCCGGCGCAGGCCACGTTGGCGGAAGTGATGGAGCGCAGGAGCGCTTCCTGCGTGCCGTCGGCGATGGCCTCCGGCAGCTCGCCCATATCGCAGTTCAAATCGATGCACGTCATCTCGCATACCACCATCAAGGTTTCCATGTAGCGCCACCCCTTTACGGTGGCATCTTCGACCTTCTTCAGCTTTTGTAGTGGCGGGTGTTCAGACCCGTTCTTTTCGGGTTCCTGAATCATCCGGGCTAAGATACCACTGCCTGAGCAGCCAGGCCGCGGCTACACAATCAGATCCTCGGAGGCCAGCAACTTCTCCTGTTCGATCAGCAACTTGAGCGCGGTATCGAAACTCACGCTTCCAAAGCGAATCTCATCGCGCGGCCGGAGCTGCCCCAAGCTGTGCAGGTCCGCGGAAATGACGTTCGCAATCTTCGCATAGCCGCCGGTGGTTTGCTGCTCTACAAACAAGATAATCGGCAGACCTCCCGCTGCAATCTGAATGGCGCCAAGGGAAACGCCTTCGCTGATCATTTCTCCATGCGAGCCGCCGGGGATCGCGGGCCCTTCCAGGCGCAGCCCCATGCGGTTCGCCTCTTCGGAGACGCGATACGTGGCGTTATAGAAAGTTCTCTGAACGGTTTTGGAGAACCAGTCACTTTGCGGCCCGGGCGTTACGCGCAGGGTCTTACGCAGTGCAAGGCGCTCCAGGATTATTGGAGCAACTTTTCGACCGATCAAGGAAGGGGGAGCAGCACTTGAAGCGAGAGGAGACGCAGGAATGCCAGGTCTACTCGACGGGTCGCGAGGGTTGCTAGGCGCAGGGGAACAGGCAAGAGTGTCTGTTCTACTCGAACTAACCGCATCGCCAATTTTCAGCACGTCGCCCTTGCGCAGCGCCCTCCCCTCGTGGCCGCCAAGGCCGCTGAGGAGATGTGTCGAAGCACTGCCGAGAAACGGTTCGACCGCGAGTCCGCCCCGCACGCACAAATAACAACGCGCGCCCGTACGCGTCGGCCCGAGGCGCAACCTTTGGCCGGGCTTCACTTCAAATGAGGTCCACGACGGTATGGCAACGCCATCCAAGGTCGCGCCGAAATCCGAGCTTGCCAGAGCTCCCACGGCGCCTTGGGGGAACGCGAACGTTCCGCCCAGTAAAGTCATTTCGAGCGCGGCTGCGCCCTCAGCGTTTCCTACCAGTCTGTTCCCGATTCGGAGCGCGATAGGATCTGCCGCGCCTGACGGCGAAACGCCCATGGGCCCAAAGCCTTCGCGCCCCAAATCTTGTACTGTCGTGAGTAATCCGGGAGACAGCACTTCGATTACTCTCATGCGCCCTGCAACTCCGCGAACCGCTCCCGCGAAATGCGAACGAACCGCACGCGATCGCCGATGGACAAGAGGCTCAAGCCCTGGCGGTCCGTGCGAAACATTGCGAGCGGCGTGCGGCCCAGCAATCTCCAGCCGCCGGGCGTTTCGAATGGATACACGCCCGTCTGGTTCCCCGCAATGCCCACGCTTCCGGCGGGAACTTGTTTCCGCGGCGCGGGCAGGCGCGGCGTCACCAGTCCCGGTGGCAGTTCGCCGAGATACGCGAATCCCGGCACGAATCCCAGACAGTAAACAAGGTAGGTGGCCGAGGTGTGCAACTCGATGACGCCCTCTGGCGTGATCCCGTGCGTCGCGGCCACTTCGTCGAGGTCGGGACCATACTCTCCGCCGTAGCACACTGGAATTTCCACGTGCCGAGGTTCCGGCAACCTCACTTCGTTTAACCGGCCGAGATATTTGCGCAGCTCTTTTCCGAGTTTGTCGTGCGTCCACTTCAGTGGGTCAAACTTTACGAGAATGGAGCAATACGCCGGATGCAAATTGCGCACTCCGGCGATGGGCCCCTGCTCCAGCAACCGCAACAATTTTCTAACCTGCTCATTCGCTCGGATTGTGAATTGGCGGCTTGGAGGCCGGGCTTTAGCCCGGCTTTTCTTCGCCTCTTGGTCGAAGTAAATGAGCAACGACTGATCACTTGCGCGTTCGACTCGCGCCCGGCGGCTTTCTTTGGTGGGCATGTCCGCGAAAGTATAACGCAGGCCCCATGCGAAAAACGCGCAGAGCCTAGAGTTCAGTCGCTACTTCTCTGGCTTCCCCGTTAATTCACGGATCAGATCTGCTTCGGCCTGGCGATAAGGTTTCCCGTCCGGATGCAGCACTTCGTGGAACCACACCGGCGGCTGATTTTGGATGTAAGGGTGCTCCCACGATTCCCACGGCAGGTTCGTTTGCGTTTTGCCTGCCACGAATCCCCAGTTGATCGCTCCTACTTTTTCTTCTTTTGCAATCGGCAAAATCGTGTCAAACGTGCTGCCGACCGAGCGCGCCATGAATTCCGTGCAGATGACCGGCCGGTTGTATTTTTTCAGCCAGCCGATTTCGCGCCTGAAGTACTCCGGCCAAGTGTAGTTGTGAAAAGTGATCACGTCGGATTCGCGGAGTTGGATTTGTTCAATTTTGCCAAGGTGAGCCGCATCCGGCGCCTGGTCCACGCAACAAACGCCGCTGGTGAGGGGTTGCGTGGGATTGGCTTCGCGCGCCCATTCGAACGCCTGCGGCAAGAGCACCAACACGCGCGCGGTCTTGTCTTTCAATTCTTCTTTCGCGTAGCTGCCCATGTTGCTGTTGCCGGGTTCGTTCCAGATGTCCCAGCCAAGAATCCGATCGTCCTTGGCGAACGCGCCGACTACTCCCTCCACGTACGCTTTCAAGCGCGGAAATTGTTTGGGGTCCGCGAGCCCCGCGGCGCCAGGGCTTTGTACCCAGCCGGAATTGTGCACCCCTGGAATCGGCGGATGCTGCGGTCCCGAATGAGGCAAGGGGTCCCAGCAGGAATCGAAGAGCACAAACAGCGGCCGGATGTGATGCTTCGCAGCAATCGTCAGAAATTGGTCGATGCGTTTTTTAAACCCCTCAGCATCTTGTTGCCAGAGCAAGTCGTGCAGGAACACGCGCATGGTATTCATGCCCAGAGACTCCGCCCAGCCCAATTCTTCGTTGATTTGTTCCGGATTGAAGGTTGCTTCCTGCCACATTTCCAGTTCGTTGATGGCAGAGCGCGGAATATAGTTGCTGCCCACCAGCCACGGCTGCTGTGTGTACCATTCGTTTGCCTTTTGCTCGGTCCAGCGAACTGGCCGCGCCCCGGCTGCACTCGCTCGAGAGGCAGCGAAGGGAAGAATGGCTATCAAGAAAAGAGATTTCGCTGTGTTCATGAATGGATTCCCCTCATTTGCTTCTCAGGCAAGCGCAAGGCTGGGGTCGGCGTTCAGCATAAGATCGGCGAGAATGCCGGCGCGAAGGCGTGGATACGCGGCCGCAGCGATCATGGCGGCGTTATCGGTAGAGAGCGCACGGCTCGGGAAAAATACTTCGACGCCGGCAGCCTTGGCACGTTCTTCGAAGGTCGCGCGCAACTGACTGTTGGCCGCGACTCCTCCAGAGACCAGAATACTCTCGACGCCGAGTTCTTCCGTAGCGGCCATGGTGCGGTCCACTAGATCGCGGATCACAGCATTTTGAAATTGGCGCACGAGCCCGAGGGTGGCTGGGCTGCAGAGCGGAAGGAGTTGGTCGAATTTTCGCTCGCCACGCGCAAGAGCCTCTTCGCGCTTTCGAAGCTCTGCGGAATATTCCGCATGTTCGCGCAAATGATAGAGCACGGCGGTTTTTAATCCGCTGAAGCTGAAGTCAAGCGGATTGCCGCGCGTTTTCGTTGGACCGAATTTCACCGGCGCGGGCGCACCGCCGGCGGCCGCTGCCAACCGGTCGAGAATCGGGCCGCCGGGATAGCCCAGGGCGAGCAGCTTTGCCACTTTGTCGTAGGCTTCGCCCGCTGCGTCATCGCGCGTCTGGCCCAGCTTGCGGTAGTGAAAGAGGGCCGTCGCATCCCGCGCGCCGGAATCCGCAGCGCTCACCGCGTATAAAACGGTGTGGCCACCAGACACAATCAAGCAAACCGCCGGAAGTTTGGGCCTACTTCCCGCTTTATGCGCCTCGAGAAAAACGGCGTGGACGTGCCCTTCCAGGTGATTCACGGGCACGAAGGGTTTTCCAAGCGATTGCGCCAGCGTCTTCCCGTAAGTGATTCCCACGAGCAGCGCGCCAACCAGACCCGGTCCTTGCGTTACGCCGATAGCGTCGACGTCCTCGAGCCTCATGTGCGCGTGCGCGAGCGCTTCGCGCACCACGGGAACGATTTGCCGCAAATGCTCACGAGAGGCCAGCTCGGGCACCACGCCGCCATATTTTCGGTGCACGTCGACTTGCGAGGCCACGACGCTCGACAGAATTTCGCGGCCGTCGGCGACTACGGCCGCTGCAGTCTCGTCACACGAAGATTCAATTCCTAAGATGCGCGTGCTCATGGGAGAAATTATGAGCTACTGACTATCCCATCTCCAAAACAAAAACAGATTCCTCGTGCGCTCGGAAGGACACTCCGGTATCGTTTTTTCGTAACGCATTAGAGCTTTAAGCCTTTCAGGTACTGCCGGAACTCGCCGCCAAGTTCTTTGTTCTGCAGCGCGATTTCCACGGTGGCCTTCAAGAATCCCAGTTTGTCGCCCGCATCGTAGGAGACGCCGTCATAAATGTACGCCCAGAGCCCGTCTTCCTGAGCGAGGATTCGAAGCGCGTCGGTCAATTGAATCTCGTTTCCGGCGCCCGGCTTGGTCCGCGCCAGGCAATCAAAAATCTCCGGCGGCAAGACGTACCGCCCGGTGATGGCGAGGTTCGAGGGAGCTTTCTCCGGTTTGGGTTTCTCCACAACATCGCGAATCCGAAGCAAGCGCGCCCCGAACGGCGGCTGCGGGGCGGGTTCGCCATCGATGATGCCGTAGAGGTGCGTTCGCTCCTTGGGCACTTCTTCGACGGCGATTGCTCCGACGCCCGTCGCGGCGTACACATCAATGAGTTGCTTGGTGGCCGGATTCTGACCGGGAATCAGCACGTCGCCCAGTAAAACGGCAAAGGGCTCGTCGCCCACAAGATCTCGCGCCACCAGGACAGCGTGCCCCAGGCCGAGCGGCTCTTTCTGGCGCGTGTAGCTTACCTGCACCATGTCGCCAATCTCCCGCACCATAGCCGCCTGTTCTTTTTTTCCTTTTTCTTCCAGGAAGCGCTCCAGCGTGGGCGAATAGTCGAAGTGATCTTCGATGGAGTTTTTGCCTTTTCCGGTAACGATGATGATGTGCTCGATCCCAGAAACAACGCACTCCTCGACGACGTATTGAATCTGCGGCTTGTCCACAACGGTGAGCATTTCCTTGGGCTGCGCCTTCGTGGCGGGCAGGAAGCGCGTGCCAAGCCCCGCAGCCGGCAAAACCGCTTTGCGCACTTTGCGTGGTGCGGCACTTTGCCCTTGCGTTGCGTCGGCCATTCCCGCTCCTCGCGTGATTTACTTTTTCTTTGCGGATTTCTTTTCTTTGGATTCTATGGAAGCGGTGTCTTTCGCGCCGTCGCTCTTATCTTTGCCCGCCGCGTCGGCTGCTCCGGGTGCAGGCTTTTCGGAATCGCCAGCAGCGGACTTCCCCGCGTAGTCGGTCACGTACCAGCCCGCGCCTTTGAATTGAATGGCGGGTGGCGCCAGCAAACGCTCGACTCTGCCGCCACAGTGCGGACATTTCTTCAAGTGCGGTCCGTCCACACTTTCAATTTTCTCGGTTCGCCGGCCACACTTTTGACATTGGTACTCGTACAGGGGCACAGACGTTCCTCCTCCTGGTGCTCAGAAAATGAAGTATAGCATTGATGCGAAACTGCCGATGCGCGAGGGCGCTTTGGTACAGCGAACTTCTCTGCCCGTCGAGTTTCACTCGCCGTTCACCGCCGCACCCAGAGCGCATGCTAGACTGGTCGCCATGGCCGCCAGGAATCCAGCGACAGACCAACAAAGCCCCGCGGGCTGTTTGTACCTTGTGGGGACACCCATTGGCAACCTCGAAGACATTACGCTCCGCGCGCTGCGCACCCTCAAGGAAGCGGATCAAATCGCGTGTGAAGACACGCGGCACACGCAGAAATTGCTCGCGCACTACGAGATTCGCAAGCCGTTGGTCAGCTACCATGAACACAATGAAATGACGCGGGCGCCAGAATTGATCATGGCCATGGAGCAGGGCGCGAAAATCGCGCTGGTAAGCGACGCAGGCATGCCGCTGGTTTCCGATCCGGGGCACCGTCTGGTAACGCTTTGCCTGCGGCACCAGATCCCCGTCGTACCGATTGCAGGTCCGTCGGCGCTGCTCGCTTCCCTTTCCGCTTCCGGCATGCCTACGGAGGAGTTTCTCTTTGTGGGATTCTTGCCTGCGCGAAGCGGCGAGCGCCGGCGCGCCCTCGAACGTCTCCGCATTGAAGAGCGCACTATCATTCTTTACGAAGCGCCGCACCGCGTCGAGGAATGCATCGCAGACGCGATGGAAATTCTTGGCGACCGGCCCGCATGCCTGGCACGCGAAGTGACAAAGCTCCACGAAGAATTTGTGCGCGGCAAACTCTCGGAGATTGCCGCCGCTTTGGAGCAGCGGCCGGCGCGAGGAGAGCTCACGCTCGTCATCGGACCGCCGGATGCCGCCGAAGGCCGCGTGCAAGGGGACTCAGCCCAATCGCTGGCAGCGCGCGTCGAAGAATTGATGCACCAAGCCAAGCTGGACCGCAAAGAGGCGCTGAAGTTGGCCGCCAAGGAGCGCGGGATGACGCGTCGTGCGGCGTACAATCAAATCGTTCAGGGCCAAGCCCGCGGGGCAAGCAGCGGCGACGAAGGCTGAAAAAGAACCTTCGAACGCGTGACAAGCGGAGAAGGCCGCGCATCGAAGCAAGCGAGTCTGCCCTGCCCAGAGCGGACGATCCCACAACGAGGTGACTCCATGAGCATTTATGGCGGAAAAGAATTGGCGAAGGCCTTTCGCACGGTGCGCAAGAACACCATTCAGGTGGCCCAGGACATTCCGGAGGACCGGTACGGCTTCGTGGCAGCTCCGGAAGTCCGAACCGTCGCGCGCATGCTGACGCACGTGGCGATCGCCACGCGAAGCTGGGAAGAAATCGAAAAGAAGCGCCTGAGCACGCTGGTGGGCTTCGACTTCTTTGGGATGCTAGACAAGTTCCAAGCCGAGGAGGCCAAGCCGAGGACAAAGAAGGAGATTCTGGAGCTGCTGCGAACCGAGGGTGAGCAGTTTGCGGCGTGGATGGAGACGCTGACGCCCGAGTTTCTGGCAGAAACCGTGACCGAACCCGACGGAAAGAGCACGAAGACGCGCTTCGAGAGACTATTAGGAGCAAAGGAACATGAAATGCATCATCGCGCGCAGTTGATGCTCATCGAGCGGCATTTGGGAATCGTGCCGCATCTGACGAGGCAATTCCAGGAGCGAGTGGCGCAGATGCGCGCGGCAAAAGCCTAGCGGCTAGTGAAAAAATCCTCCTGGGTGACTTCACGGACTGAGAGCTTGTGTGAGAACTGCCTGAAAGGAGAGATTCCTCGCTGCTGCTCTCTGAAATCTCGTCTTTCTGGAGTCCCCGTAACCATCGCTCGTGACATAAAAGAGGGCACGACATGTCGTACCCCCTACAGCGACTTCCCGGGGAAGGATCTTTGTACGAATTTCGGTGACGGCGCACTAGCAGGAAATGCCAGGAAGAACCCGGCAAGAGCGCTCTGCCCGCCGATGAGGGCGCGACGGACGGGGGGAAGCATTAACCGATTTGTTTGGTGCGGATGCCCTTCACGGGGTAAGTGGTGAGTCCGCTGACCAGGCCGAGAAAGCGCGTCATGTGGGGCAGCTTGGGATGGGCATCGAAAGCTGCTTCGTCCACCCACTCGGAGTGGATATAAAACATCAGCGGCTCGCGCAGCGCTTCGTAAAGATGAATGCCGATACAGCCGGGCTCCGCGCGGGTGGGTTCCAGCAGGAGCTTCAACTCCTCGCGAAGCTTTTGCTCTTTCCCAGGCTGCGGCTCAAAGCGGACAAACGTGTGCAGCGGCAAGGCGGGCCTCTCGCCGAGTATAGCCTACTCGGCAAGAGTAGAAACGGACCGGAGGGGACACCACTTTTCCGGGGGAAGAAGCCCCAGCAGACTGTTCCCTTCTTCCTCGGGAAGAATCAAGTAGTGCAGAGGCGTGTCGGGCAGACCGGGTTTAGCCGGGCTGAGTATGGTAACGATTCCCACGCGTCCTTCGGCGCAACGAAACGCAAAGCCCACAAGAGCATCCGCGTCGTGATTCCATTCCCGAAGGCGCAAAAGTTCCTGCCAGCGGCGTTCATGAAGTAGATCGTAATATTGCTTGACACGCAGGGGACACTCCCATTGCGGCTCCATGGCCACCGTAGCTAGAACCACATACGAATGATCGCGGTAGCTGCCGTCACAGATGGGGCAGCCATCCAAAGTGCGCCGCAGTTCACGCGCAATCACGCTGCCAGGAACGCTCTCCGCTTCTTCAGCGACCCCGCTGACCTGGGCCTTGCGCTCCTGCTGGAGAAGTTTGCGTAAACAATCCCGATGACCGCGCCGATCATCGGGTATTAGCACTTTCATTGAACTGGCAGGTAATTTGCCAAGGAAGGCCCCTCGAGGACAATCAGGAAACTCATGCAATTGAATTAAGGAACGCCCTTAATCCTGCTAAGGCAGAACCTGCTCCCCGCCATGGCTCAAAATCGTATGGCGGAAATCCTGGGATGGTGTCGAAGACGGTTATCAAGGCAGGGTACCGGGCAGCCAGCGCCAGAAAGCGCTGGATTAGAATTGAGCCGGAGGCACAACATGGCCAACGAATTGGAAAAACAGCGGTGGTCGCGGCGTGGATTCCTGGGAGCAAGCTCAGCGGCGCTAGCCGCCGGGATGTCGCCGCCACAACGCTGCGGCACAAAGCCAGGTCCAAACGTCAAGTATCCTTTTTCGATCGCTCACAAGCGGCTGCACGAAGGCGGATGGTCACGCGAGGTAACCGTGCGCGAACTGCCGGCTTCGAGAACGCTCGCGGGGGTGAACATGCGGCTCACCGCCGGAGGCGTCCGCGAATTGCGCTGGCATCCGAACGCGGATGAGTGGCAGTTTTTCATCAGCGGCAAGGCGCGCATGACGGTGTTCGCCACGGGCGGCCGCGCGCGCCACCATGGATTTCGACGCCGGTGACGTGGGCTACGTCCTAAAAACGCTTCCGCATTACGTCGAGAACACCGGCAACACAGAACCAAGATTCCTGGAAATGTTCAAGAGCAGCTACTACCAGGACCTAGCTCTCTCAGAGTGGCTGTCGCACACGCCGCCGGAACTTGTCGCTGCACACCTGAACCCGGACAAGGCGACGCTCGACGCGCCGCCGCGCAGGAAGCCGGTGATCCTGCCTGAATAATGCGGCGGGTGGCTTACCGGAGCGCTTCTAGCAACGCCAGGGCAGCGGTCGTTGGCTGCTTGTGACGCCGTGGCATTTCAGAAGATCCCGCAGCAACCAGAGCATTCGCTGCGTCGAGCTGCCTTCGGGTCAAAATGCCAGAGAGGCTCTTGCGACGCTCGGCGCCCGTGTTGTCTCCGCTGGCGACGGCCCGGGAATACCAGGCGTAAGCAGCAACGTAATCGAGCGGAACCCCCCGGCCCGATTCATAGAGATAAGCGAGGTCGGTTTGCGCGTGGGGCTCACCTTGCTCCGCGGCAAGCCGCTCCCAATGAGCGGATTCTTTGTAATCGGAGGGGACGCCGAGGCCCTTGAAATAGAGGAAACCGAGATTGTGCTGGGCGCGGGGGTCACCCTGTTCGGCGGCGGCGCGAAACCATTTGGCGGCAAGAGCGTAGTCGCGAGGAGTGCCTGAGCCGTAGTAGTACATGCTGCCTAGATTGCACTGAACCGCAAAATCGCCTGCCTGCGCTGCAAATTGATAAAGTTCAAAGGCCTTGGCGGGATTCTTGGGAACGCCCAGGCCCCGGTGGTAGAGAAAAGCGAGATTGTTGGCTGCAGGCGCGTATCCCCGGGCAGCCGCGGCCTGATAGCTCTCAGCCGCCTTGGCATAATCTCGTTCCGTTCCTTCCCCATTTTGATAGAGATAACCGAGCAGGAATTGTGCCTGAGTATTTCCTTGTGCGGCTGAGGCGCGCAGCCATTTTATGGCCGACCCGTAATCTGGAGCGGGATTGCTGCGCAGAGAGTCGGCCGCGAGTTTAAGCTGCGCGCCGGCGTCGCCCGCTTCGGCGCGGGATTTCAAGGTAGCGAGCGATGAAGCCGTAGTTCCGCTTTGCGGAGACTGTGGTAGGGCAGGGCAAGGGCAGGCAGCGGCTAAGGTCACAAGCAAAACGAACAGCAAGCTCAGAACAGGAATAGAAGATCGAACCGGCGAGTCCATAGTGGTCCCCCTTGTGGACAAATACGAGCCTCAAGTTTCCGTTCATCTCCCGACGGGACCACCGGAAGAAAGGAGACACTCGGAGTACTGAGCGATCGCGCGACTCCACTAGAGCGCTAGAAGCCCCCCCGCTATCGAAACCGGCAGGGCAGACTCTCTTAGCGCATCCAGCGAGTTGCAGATTTCTGGCTGGTATTGGAGTGACGAAGGAGCCGTCAGAAAAGTTTGCGCGATTTTCAAATTTTCTCGAAAATTTCTTGCCAGCAGTGATTCAGGATTTGTAACTGGATGTAATTCCCTACCCGTAAGCCTCAGGTATTTACGGGGCTTCGGTTTGGGGTATCCACCGAATTGTCCGCCATGCCCTCTCCTTTTATAGCTACCGTGTGCCTCAAGAAGCGGGTGGCCAAGAGCTGTCCTTCGGGTCCGTGCCTCCTTGAACAGTGGATGACCACCCGCTTCGCCAAAAGTCGCAAGAGCAAGCCGGCAACGCGCCAGGGGCCCTCCTCAGCCCTGTAAGAATTGTCCGAAGGAGACTTCATGCGCAAACTGTTACCCTTGCTGTTGTTCGAAGCCGTCATCCTGCTCGTTTTGATCTCCCTATTCTCCATGAACGACAGCCGCAGCGTCAGTGCTCAGGCTATCTATCCCGACCCTGCCGGCGAACACGCTTGTCCAAGTCAAACGGGCGCAGGCGGTGGCGCGGAAGCGATTCCCGCTTACGTCGGTCCTGGAACTGACGGATTCAGTCCTAATCAAAGCCTGTGCCTTCCGCAATTGGCTCCCGTACCCACGGGGGCGAGCCCGTTGGCTTTTATTGTCCAAGGCCTGGAGCCCGGTGACCGCGTCGATTCCCAAGGCACAGTGTACGTGGAGTCTATTCGCGGCGTTCCTGGCGGCATTGACCTCTGGCGCTGGGATCAATCCATCGACGGCGCGCCCAACGCCAACGGAACTTTGCCTTTCAAATACGAGGGACAGCCGGACAATTGCGGCGTTTTCGGACTGACCGGCGGGGGCTGCGACAATAACGTAGGGAGTCCGACGAACCTCGGGGTGGCGCTGGGAGGGGGCGATGCGGATATCGCGGTGAACGCTCCCGACCCGAACAATTCGGCGATCCCCAATGTGGCCATGACGAGCCTAACGGTGGTACCAGGTTTTACCGCGACGAATTCCAGAAACCGCGGAGATACATTCTTCACTCCGCCGAATGGGGTTGCGCCATTAGTACCCGCCGACGACCGGATGTGGAATGATGCCTTCAATGATGTTTCCACGGTTTACGTCGCCTACCATGACCTTTCGACGTTCAACATCAACGTGCAGCGCTCGAACAATGGCGGGCTGACGTACACGGCAGGTGCCGGAGAAGCGATCGATTTCGCAACGCTTCCCGCGGCGGGCAGCCTGGCGCCCACGGACAGCGCCAACACCGCTGCGCAAATCAAGGTGGACCACACCGCGTGCCCCAGCCAAGGTAACCTCTATGTCGCATTTACCGCTCCGGACAACGCCATAGAAAACACCCATGGTGGGCCTCAGCGCACGGTGTATGTCGGAGTCTCTACCGATGCGGGCCTGGGCGCTCCGACTTTTACTTTTACAGATCACAAAGTGTTCACAAGCCCAGCGGGCTCAGCCGGAGCGACCAATGGCAACAACAACATCTTCCCTGCTCTGGCGGTCGATGACTTCGGGAACGTTTATACGGTGTGGTCGGACAATGAGAACATTTTCCTCTCTTCGTCCACAAACTTGGGCAATACCTGGACTGCACCGGTGCGTGTGAATGGCGGATCCACGGTGGGCAAGGCGAACGTATTTCCATGGGTCGCGGCAGATGCAAATGGTCACTTGGTCGTGACCTGGTTGGGAGCGAGCGTCGCTGGTAACTCCAACGATGTTGCGGCAATGCAGCCGCCATGTGCGGGTGGAACAACAGATTGCTGGGCACAATGGAATGTTTACGCGGCGGAAAGCCTTAATGGCAATGCGGGGGCCCCAACATTCACTCAGCACGCTGCCAGCGACCACATCATCCATGCGGGAACCGTTTGTACTGCCGGCACGGGTTGCTCCAATGGCGATAGCCGTTCCCTGGCGGACTTCTTCCAAGTGGCTCTGGACAGCCAGCACCGCGCCAATATTGCTTACGCGGACGACCATCTTGCGAGCCCGCTCTGCTCACAGCAAAGTCCCGGTCATTGCGCCAATAACGACCCGCAATCCTTCCGCGTGGGCGTCCCCTATTTCACCTATCAGCTGAAACCCAACAAGAAAGTGGTCACCACTGGCGTCTGCGCCAGGTAAGCCGACGAATTGCGAATGGAAGGGTGAGGGGAAGACGCCTGCGCGGTCATGACTCGCTACGCATGATTTTCCACCAGTCATCGCGCTGTTCGGGCCCCACGTTCACAAGATGAACGCCGATTCTGCGCCTCTCACAATGGCGCACGATGGCGCGCATCTTTAGTCGCCCGCGGACTTCCGATTCCTCAGCCCCCAAATGAACCTCGATCGCGGTTCCGACGGGGAATTGCCTTTCGCTCAGAATACTCACCCCGATAGGACTCAAGTCCGCCAGCAATCCCGGTGAAAGGTCCCCCGGCGGTCCAAACAAGGCGCGCCAGTCGGCGGCACGCCGGGAATTGGCTCTTCGCTCGCGGGTATTGTCGTTGGTCAAAGTCTTAAAGGAGTTGCTAGCGGACCAAAGGCCGGAATCAGGCGAGGCGACACTAGCAATGAATTGTTAAAGCTGTGTGAAGACTCACAGACCGTACACCGGAACCGGTCTCTGCACAAGGAGGTTGCGTAACCTTTTTCCGGGCGGCCAGTTATTATTCACAGAGCGATGACCGCCACCGGACCCGCCGGAAGGAAGAAAGCTCCGCCGCAAAGCGCTGCGTCAGGGCAGGTGGACGCCGCGGCAAAAGCGGAGGAGCGCCTGCTTGTGGAAGCAGCGCGGTCCGATCCTTCAAAGTTCGACGCGCTCTACGAACTCCATTTCGAACGCGTTTACGGTTTCATCGCCGGCCGCGTGCATGACCGCGCTACCGCCGAGGACCTAACGTCGGAAGTGTTCTACAAAGCACTTGCAAATTTAAAGAGTTATGAATGGCGCGGCGTTCCGTTCGCAGCATGGCTGTTGCGAATCGCCGCGAACGCCGTCATCGATCGCTCGCAACGCGCGCCTCGCGAATACTCCATGGGCGACAAGCCGCACGATCCAAGCGCTGCGCCGGACATGCGCGGCATTGAACATCGCGCCCGGCTGTTCCGGCTGGTGAATCAACTTCCCGAAACCCAGCGTCGTGTGGTTCATGAGCGGTTCGTCGACCAGCGCAGCATCCGTGAAATTGCCGAACGCCTCGGCAAGAGCGAGGGAGCCATCAAGCAATTGCAATTGCGCGCGCTCGAGCGCCTGCGAGCCCAGATGGGAGGCCACCATGCCTAAGCGCCTTCCTAAACGAACGCTCGCCGAACAAGTGGAAGAAGTTGTGCAAGCGATGCTTGTGTCGCTGCAGCCGCGGCCGGAAAAGGCCCCGCATCGCGACCTTGCGCCGCTGGCAGCGATTGCGCGCGAGCTGCGTTACCTGCCGCGACAGGAATTTCGATCAGCACTCAAATCTGAATTGCAGAGGAGGGCATCCATGTCTACGAAGGAAGGAACTGATTCTCGTGCAGCCACGGCCCCCGCAAAGGCGCTCCACATGCGTCCTGGATTTACGTCCATCACGCCCTACATCATCGTGAAGGGCGCATCGGACTTCATCGAATTCCTGAAAGAAGCTTTTGAAGGCGTCGAACGGCTGCGCGTGCCGGCACCAGATGGCTCCCTGATGCATGCGGAGGTAGCCATTGGCAACGGCATGATCGAGACCGGGGATGCGAATGAACAGATTCCACCGGCCCCGGCCGACATCCATGTGTACGTCAAAGACGCCGACGCCACATTTGACCGCGCTCTGCAGGCCGGCGCTACCGCGATTTACAGGCCGACCGACGACCATCCTTCGGGCGATCGCTGGGGCGCGCTCAAAGACCGTTTTGGCAATCGTTGGTATATCGCGACGCCGAAAGGCTGGACTCCAGGGCCGGAAGGCCTGCGCAGCGTACAGCCGTATTTGCACCTTCGCGAGGCGCACAAGATGATTCCGTTTATGGAAGCAGCATTCGGAGCAGAAGCGATGGGCGTGCACAAATCGCCTCGGGGAATGGTCATGCATGCCACCATGCGGATTGGGAACGCCACGCTTGAAATCGATGAGGCGCACGGAGAGTATCAGCCGAAGCCCTGCCACTTGCACATCTACGTGCCGGACGTCGATGCGATGTACGCGCAGGCGCTGCGAGCGGGAGCAACTTCCGCCGAGCCGCCGATAGACAAACCCTACGGCGACCGCTCATCCGGCGTGAAAGACCCCTTCGGAAATACCTGGTATCTCAGCATGTTTCTCGGGCGTTAGGAGACGGGCTGCAAGGAGAGCTCACAAAGCTTCGAGATTAGTTGCTTTGGCCGCGAAGGAAGCGGATGGCGTCGGGAAGCCCGGCCTCGTCGCCGCCGGTGGACGACTCGGCGGCTTCTTCGAGTACCGTGCTCTCACCAGGCGCGAGAAAGAGATTGGTCTCGATGGCGTGCTGCTTCGTGTAGAGGTCATAGTAGCGTCCGCCTAGCGCGTAGAGGCTTTCGTGCGTGCCGCGCTCGATGATGCGGCCCGCCTCGACAACGAGGATCTGGTCAGCGCGGCGGATGGTCGAAAGACGATGCGCGATGACAAAGGTCGTGCGCCCGCGCATCAGGTAGCGCAAGCCCTCTTGAATCAGAGCCTCGGACTCCGAGTCCAGGCTCGAAGTGGCCTCGTCCAGAATAAGGATGCGCGGATCGGCGAGGATGGCGCGAGCGATGGAGACACGCTGCTTTTGCCCGCCGGAAAGTTTTACGCCGCGTTCGCCCACCACGGTGTCATATTTTTGTTCGAACGACTCCGCGAATTCATCGACGCGCGCGATCCGGCACGCCGCGAGGATCTCTTCTTCCGTGGCGTTGGGTTTAGAAAACGCCACGTTTTCGCGAATCGTTCCGTCGAAAAGAAAAGTCTCTTGCAACACCACGCCGAGCTGCGTGCGGAAGGAGCTGAGTTTTACGGTGGCCAGGTCCACGTCGTCCACCAGCATTTTCCCGCTCGAAGGAACGTAAAAGGCGGCAATCAAGCCAATGATGGTGGATTTTCCCGCGCCGGAAGGGCCGACGAGCGCGGTCACGGTCCCCGGTTCGGAAACGAAGCTGATGTCGTGCAGCACTTCCTTCCTCTCTTCATACGAGAAGCTGACATGCACCGCTTGGACCAGACCTTTGACCCGGTCCAGAGTCACGGTTCGGCCCGGGGCTTCGTCTTCCGGCTTCTCGTTGAGAATTTCGCGCGTGCGCTCGAGGCCGGTGATGGCTTCGGTGATTTGCGTGCCGATAGCCACAATCTGAAAAACGGGTGCGATGAGAAAGGCTAAGAAGGCGCTGTAGGCGAACCATTGGCCGGGAGTCATGGTTCCGGCGAGCATCTTGTGCCCGCCCAATTCCATCATGAGCACGCTCACGATGCCCAGCAGCATCGCGCCTGAAAGGCTCATCAGCGACGTTGCCGTGAGCGTCTTGAGCACGTTGTCCAGTAAGCGCTGCACGCCGGCCGAGAACACTTTTTCCTCGCGCTCCTCGGCGTGATAGCCCTTGACGACACGCACTCCGCTCAGAGATTCCGTGAGCCGGCCGGTGACTTCCGCATTGATTTTCGGACGGGCGCGGAAAATCGGGCGAATCGTTTTGAACGCCAGGCTGATGCCGACGCCGAAAAACACCAGGATGCTGAACGCCACGGCAGTCATCATCACGCTCGTGTGAATCAGATAGACCAGCGCGATCGCGGCGGTCATCAGTCCGCCGACAAACTCGATCAAGCCCGTGCCAATTAAATTTCGGACGCCTTCCACGTCGCTCATGATGCGCGAAACGAGCACGCCCGTTTTGTTCGCGTCGTAAAAAGCAATCGGCAGGCGACCGATGTGCGCCTGCACTTTCTGCCGCAACTCGGTGATCATTTTTTGCGCGGATTTCGAAACCAACTGCGTCAGACTGAACGACGTCAGGCCCTGGATAACCGTCGCAGCGAGGACGGCCAGCGCGAGCGAGGTCAGCAGGTGAAGCTGCTTGTGAAGCACAACGTTATCGACGAAATATTTTGTGGACGCGGGCAGCACCAATCCGGAGACGCGGTTGATGGCCATGAGCACGAAGCCCAGAATTAACAGCCCGCGGCGCGGCTTCATCAGCGCCCAAACGTCGGGAAGATTCTTCCACGCGTTTTTGCGCTTCTTCTGTTTCGACACAGCTGCGTCGGCGGTCTCAGTAGCCATGCGTCGGGGCACAAAATCCGGAGCCCTTGCCGTTGGATGCCGGGCGGGCTGATGCAACTACATTGAAGGAAACCGCTGAATTTGGCAATTCAGCAAGCAAATTGGGACGCGCACCGCCGGCAATTTAAGGTCAGTCGCCCACGGCGCCCGTACTCCCGGCATCCGCGCTCGCGGGGCGTTCCAGGTTCAGCACACTGGCGACGAAATCGCTGATGGTGACACCCAGGTGTCCCCAGAGCCGCTGTTTCAGGGTGGAATAGTTCTGCGCGCCGCTGAAGAGGTCGGCCATTAACTGCCGAAAGATGGCGTTCCGGCGAATAAACTGCACCATGCGGGTGGTCACCGCATTTCCCAAAAACGACCCGCGGTAAAAGCGCCGCACGATGCGCGCGGCAAATTCCAGTTCGCTGGAAAACGCCGCTTTAAGCCACGCGGGATATTTTTCAGGGCATCCCTGCGCCAGGGAGCGCCCGAGAAGTTCGCCGGAGCGAATGGCATAGAACAGTCCTTCGCCGGTGAGGGGATCGACCAGGGCGGCGGCGTCTCCGACCAGGGCCCAGTTTTTGCCCACGACATTGCGCTGCGAAAGCGTGCGCTCTTGCGGCGAGGGCAGCACGTGGCTGTAAAACTTTGCACCTTCGGTCGGAATGTTCTCCTTCTCGACGAAAGTTTGCAGATGTCCCCGAAGCTGCGCGCTGGTATGCGAGCACATGCTGCCGCAGATTCCCACCGAGAGATGATCGCTGCGCGGAAAAGACCAGATGTAGCCTTCAAACTGCGGAAGAAACTTGATCGTAATGGAGTCCGCGCTCTGCGGCACGAAGTAGCCCTGGGTCATCTCCAGTTCGTCGCGCTCGAGCGCGCGGCTCCCCGGCACCAACTGATTGCGCGCGCCCGCCGCCAGCACCAAGAAGTCCGCTTCGTGCCATTGGCCTTCGACGCAGAACCTCGGCTTTGTTTTTTCGATGTCCACGCTCATCACGCGAGAGCGCTGCACCGTGCAGCCGGCTGCTTGCGCGCGCTCCAACAGCAGCCCATTCAGCACCTTGCGCGAATAAATCACGATGGGATGCGGCATTTCCAGAGTGGCGTGATGCTCCTGGCTGCTGATCAGCTCAACGGAGTGAACCAGCTTCTTCGGATAGGAATTGTCGAGCAGAAATGGGAAACACTGAATGGCTTTGTGCGTCAACCCGCCCCCGCAGGGTTTTTCCCAAGCGAGGTGCTCATCCAATAGTCTTACTTTGTTCCCCGCGCGGGCCAGCTGCTCACCGCACATGGCGCCGGAAGGCCCGCCGCCAATGATTGCAATTTCTGCCATGAATTTTCTTGGTTTACCCCTCGAATCCTCTGTCCGATGCGCAAACGCGGCCCGGGACCCTTTGCTAAGGAAGACAAGAGACAAAGCGCTCGTGGAGCGCCACACCCTCAGGTGACGGGGAAAATCACCAGGCAAAAACCAGCCAGGAGTATAGCACCGAATACGGCGGTTGCCGCAACCGAACCGGTTTCCTGTCGCACAATATCCATCCCCCTCCTCTGCAGCACATGCAAGAGCACGAAGTAGGGCGTGAGCAGCACCATGAGGATTTCGCCGCTGTGCAAATAGAGAACGCCCGCGGCGAGCGCGCCCCACGCCACTAGGCGAAGTGACAATCCAGCCATGAGTCGCCGTGCGGCGCCTCGCGGCGCCGACGGTAGGAGACAAATCTCTTCGGCGATGTGATACGGGATGAACGCGAGAAAGAGAAACGGGAAGCGCACCCACTTTGCAGGCGTCAACCACGCTTCATAAAGCGAGAGGTCCAGCCAGGCGGTAAACAGAAGAAACAAAATCATCCCGCCAAACAGTGCTCCCCCCAATCCTTTGCTCCAACCAGAAAGCTGCTCGCGGAAAAGATGCAAATGCATGAGAACGAGCGCGATCCCCAAAATCAGGAGAAAACTAGCGAGATAATCCCCTTCGAATAATCGGATCGCGCGCAGAGGATTCCAGAAGCGCAGCAAGATCACACCGACGACTGCTGCAACGGCAAATTCGAGCGCCATCCGGCCCCACCCCAAGGAATTGCCCCTGTCCGCCGGCTTTTCTTCTTTCTCGCCGTTCTGTTTTCCACCCACGATTTCGCGCAAAAACGGGTTCGCTAGCAATAGCAATCCGGCAAATCCCGCGAGCGCACCATAGAGCTGGCGCAGCGATGGCATTCCGGGCGTGCCGTGGAGTTGCAGCGTTTTGGCGGTCCAATCTTGAAAAGCGCGCACCACGCGAGGGTCGAAGATAATGCTTCCGTGCGTGGCGCCCGGGATCAAGACGAAATGCGCCGTTTCGTCCTTTCGCGAAGCAACTAGGTCCGCCGCATTCGCACGCATCGGTTCCGGCTCGAGGGAACCGTCGATGACCACGAACCGCTGCGGAAGCGGTCCGGGATCCGGATAGAGCAGCATTTCCGGCCGCACGCCGTGCGCGCTCCGCATCGGCGCTGGCGAAATGGCCACGACTTCCGCTACCGGAATCTTCGCACCGACGCGTAACGCGATGGCCCCTCCCATCGAATGCCCCGCTAGTATGGTTCGGTCGAGTTCAACCATGCCGCGGCGCATCAACTCGGTCAGAAGTGCTTCCCCGCAGTCTTCCGCGCGCTGGGGTGTAAATGGGCCCGGGCTGTGCCCATGTCCAGGCAAATCCGGCACAAAGACTCGCTGGTTCTGTTCTGCGAATCCGTCGGCGAGATAGGCCATGACTTTCTTGTTGGCAACAAGCCCAGGGAAAAGAAGGACAGTTCCTTGCGGCGCGCCCTCCTTTTTCTCGATGATGGTGGTTTCCAGGCGGCAGCTGCCCGCGGGAATCAGATACGTTCTCTCGCGATAGCTCCTGGGAAATACCAGCCAGAAACCTGCGGCGCAAAGAAGGATTCCGGCGACGGCGCGTGCGGTTTTTCGTGATTTCATCGTGGAACGCGGGCTCCTGAGCGCCGGCCTGGCGCTCGTGATAAAATGAAAGTCCAGACGTGGTCCCGATTTCTTTTCTGTGCCTGCATGGAGCTCCCTTGCATTCGAAAGCCTTGACGCTTGAAGAAGCGATTTTGCGGTTTGGCCCCGAGAAACGCAATGGCCGCCGCGTCGTTTTCACCAACGGCTGCTTTGATCTGGTCCACCCGGGGCACATCCGTGAGCTTGAGTTCGCGCGGGCCCAAGGGGACATATTGATTGTTGGCCTCAATAGCGATTCGGGCGTCCGCCGGCTAAAAGGCCCGGACCGGCCGCTAATGTCCGAAGATGAGCGCGCGGAGATTCTCTCCGCTCTGGAATCGGTGGATGCCGTCGTCATCTTCGATGAACCGACCCCACGAGAAATGATTTCCCGCCTGCTTCCAGACGTCCTGGTAAAAGGCGAAGACTGGCCCCTCGATCAGATTGTTGGTCGAGCGGAGGTGCAGGCAGCCGGCGGAAAGGTTGTAAGGGCGCCCATCTTGAAGGGTTATTCCACTACCGAGATTATCGAAAAAATTCGCCGAGGGGAGCGCGCCTCGCGCGCGGATTCCTGATCGTCCACGCATGATACTTCCGGCGGTCCGCGAAAGATTGGAGGCTTTGCTGCGCCATCCTGCGATGGAAGGCGCATTGGCGGAGCTCGGCGCAAACGCGGGCCTCGTTTCGGTCACTGGGCTGCACGACGTCGCCAAAGCACTGGTTGCGGTTTATTTCGCCCATGCGCTGCGGCGCCCCGCGTTTTTCGTTACGGATTCAAACCGCCGAGCCGAAGCGCTCGCGGAAACATTGCGCTTCTTCGCCGCCGTTTTTCCAGGAGCATGGGGAAGCGTCGGCACGCTTCCTTCTTTTGACCGGCTGCCGTGGGAGCCGCAGAGCCCGCACGCGGACATTCTCGAGCGGCGCGCCACGACGCTTTTTCGCCTGGCGGACGGTCAAATTTCTCTGGTGATTGCGCCGATGGCCGCGGCGCTCTGGCGCTATCAAGATCCTGCGGCGTATCTGTATCTAACGCGAACGCTCGCAAAGGACACGGAGATTGGCCACGAGGAATTGATCACGCATCTCGGCTCCGTGGGTTACACGCGCACGGAAATGGTGGAGCTTCCGGGGCAGTTCGCCGTGCGCGGCGGCATCATCGACGTATTTTCGCCCGAAGCCATGCGTCCTGTGCGCATCGAGCTGCTGGGAGACACCGTGGAATCTGTGCGCGAATTCGATGCCCGCACGCAGCGCTCGATTGCCCCGGTCGTTCGGACCACGCTGCTGCCGTTAACCGAATGGGCCGTACCTTCGCCCGAAACTGCAATCCTCGATGACTCCAGGAATGGAGAACCCGCCCCGGCGTTTGGACCAGCGCGAGAACCTGGCACAGCTTCTCTTTTCGAATTGTCCGAAAGTTCGCTTCGCCCCATCGTTTTTCTCGACGAACCGCAAGCTCTGCGCCAAGCCGCCCCGAAGCATCTCGCCATCGCAACCGAAGTGTACGAACGCCACGGACATGCCAATTCCCCGGCCCCATCTCATTACTTCTGGACCGAAGAACAAATTGCCGCAGCCCTCGCCAAAACGTCCCAGATTCATCTCGAACAACTCGCGTTAAGCATTGGCTCCGCGCCGCAATTCGGAATCTCTTCCCGCCCCAGCGCGCGCTTCCACGGCGACGTCGTCGCCTGCATGGGCGACGTGAAGTCACAACTGGCTTCCGGTGGTCGCGTGTTTCTCACCGCCGCCAGCACCGGCGAGATCGAGCGCTTTGCCGATATCTGCCGCGAATACGAAGTGCCGTACGTTCTCGGCGAATCGGAAGAGGCTGCTGCCGGTTTTACCGCCGAAGGTGCGCAAGAATCCGCCGGCATGCTTCTGATTCGCGCGCCCTTCGCCGAAGGCGTCACGTTTCCCGAAGCGAATCTCACGATTTACGGCCACGCCGATCTCTTCGACGTCACCCCCACCGAGGAGCGGCCCAGCCACAAAATCCGTACTTCCGGTTTTTTCAGCGATTTTGCCGAGCTCAAGCCCGGTGACTTTGTCGTGCATGTGGATCACGGCATCGGCCAATTCGAAGGCCTTCGCCAGATTGAATCCGATGGCCATCGCGGCGAATTCATGCTTTTGCGCTACGCCGAGGATGCGCGGCTCTACGTTCCCTTGGAGCGCATGGATTTGGTGCAGAGCTATCGCGTTCTCGAAGGCGCGCACCCTGCGCTCGACAAACTCGGCGGCACCGGCTGGAACACACGCAAAACGCGCGTCCGCAAGTCGCTCGAAGACATGGCCGAGCAGCTTCTTGCCCTTTACGCGCAACGCAAGACCACTCCCGGCTTTGCGTTTTCTCCGGACGGAAATTTTCAGCGTGAATTCGAAGACGCGTTCGAATTCGAAGAAACGCCCGATCAAATCGCCGCCATCACCGACATCAAGAAGGACATGGAGAAGAGCGAGCCGATGGATCGCCTCCTCTGCGGTGATGTCGGCTACGGCAAAACGGAAGTGGCCATGCGCGCCGCCTTCAAAGTCGTCAATGACAACAAGCAAGTCGCCCTGCTCGCGCCAACCACCGTCCTCACCTTCCAGCACTTCGAAACTTTCAAGAAGCGCTTCGCGGCTTTTCCCGTGCGTATCGAATTGCTTAGCCGCTTCCGCAGCACGGCCGAGCAAAAGAAAGTCCTCGCCGACCTCGATGCCGGAAAGGTCGATATTGTTATCGGCACACATCGCTTGCTTTCGAAAGACGTGAAATTCGCCGACCTCGGCCTGCTCATCGTGGACGAAGAGCAGCGCTTCGGTGTGGCGCACAAAGAGCGGCTGAAAGAAATGCGCAAAAACGTGGACGCTTTAGCGCTATCGGCCACGCCGATCCCTCGGACACTGCACATGTCGCTCGTGGGGCTGCGCGACATGTCGCTGATCGAAACGCCGCCGCGCGACCGTCTCGCCATCCAAACGGTGGTCGCGCCCTTCAAGGAAGAACTGGTGCGCAGCGCCATCCAAAACGAACTCGCTCGCGATGGCCAGGTCTATTTCATCCACAATCGCGTGGAGTCCATCTATTCGGTCGCTTCGATGGTCCAAAAGCTTGTTCCCAACGCGCGAGTGGTCGTCGGCCACGGCCAAATGGGCGAAAAAGAACTCGAAAGCGTGATGCTGAAATTTATCCGCGACGAAACCGACGTCCTCGTCGCGACAACCATCGTCGAGAACGGCCTGGACATCCCCCGCGCCAACACCATCCTCATTAATCGCGCCGATCGCCTGGGATTAGCGGAGCTCTACCAACTCCGCGGCCGCGTGGGCCGCTCCAGCCAGCGCGCGTATGCTTATTTGCTAGTCCCCCCGGAAACCACACTTTCCGACATTGCGCGCAAGCGTCTCGCAGCCATGAAGGAGTTCAGCGAATTAGGGGCTGGCTTCCGTATTGCCGCGCTCGATCTGGAACTCCGCGGCGCGGGCAACATGCTCGGCAGGCAGCAACACGGCCACATCGAAGCGATCGGCTTCGACATGTACTGCCAGATGCTGGAGCGCGCCGTGGCCAAGCTCAAAGGCGGAGAAGCTGCTCCCGATTTGCGCACCACTCTCAATCTGGGATTGGATGTGCGCATCCCGCAGGATTACATCCCCAGCGAGAACCTGCGGCTTCGAACTTACAAGCGAATCTCCACCATCGCCACCGAGGAGGAAAAACAGGACGTCCGCAAGGAACTCGTAGACCGCTTCGGCAAGCCTCCTTCTTCGGTGGAAAACCTTTTGGATTATGCCGTCCTCAAATCCATGTGCGAGCGCCTGCGCATCTCTTCGGTCGAGCGACAGGGCAGCCGCGTTGCGGTGCGCTTCCACCCGGAAACCACCCTCGACCCGGCCAGGCTGGTGAGCGTGGTGCGCTCGCGCGTTGGCATCAAGCCCGATCCGAGCGGCGTGCTTTGGATCGAATTGAAGCGCGGCGAATCCGTTCCGGCAGTCTTAAGAAACGTATTGCTCGGCCTTCAAGGGCAAGGCTAAACTTATCAGTTGGGGGAAGGCATGAGAAAACTTGTCGTAATCCTGATGCTTTGCGCCGCACTATGTCTCGCGGCCTTGCCTACCAACGGCCAGGCGCAATCCCAGGACAAGAAATCCAGCTCGCAAGCGCCTCCGCCTGCTGCAGCACCAACGAAGCCTGTTCCGCCTCCTCCCGCCCAGAAGCTGAGGGGTTCGGCGCCGACGCAGCCCGTTGATCCGAACGCCGGCAAGACCATCGAAGAAATCATCGCGCGCGTCAACAACGAAATCATCACGCTCTCCGAATACGAAAAGGCAAAGCAGAGCGCTGCAGAGGACGCCAAGCTGGAATGCCAGGGCCGCTGCACACCAGAACAGTTGCAGACGGATATCGAAGAGCGCCAGAAGAACGTGCTGCGCGACCTCATCGACCAGTCTTTGCTCGTCCAGCGCGGCAAAGATATGGGCGTCAGCGTCAAACCCGAAGTCATCAAGCAGCTCGACCAGATTCGCACGCAAAACAAGCTGGCGAGCATTGACGAACTCGAAAAAGCGGTAACTTCAGAAGGCATGAACTGGGAGGATTTCCAGAGCAACATCGAAAACCACCTGCTCACGCAGAAGGTCATTGGCAGCGAAGTCGGCTCGCACATCACCATCACCGACGACGAAATCCAGAAGTATTACCAGGCGCACAGATCGGAATTTGTTCGCCCGGAGCAGGTCGCGCTGCGAGAAATTCAAGTCAACACCCAAGGAAAGAGCGCGGATGAACTTCCTGCCCTAAAGAAAAAAGCGGAAACGGCTCTTAAGCGCGTTCAGGACGGCGAAGACTTCGGCGAAATCGCCAAGCGCTACTCCGACAGCAGCACCAAGGACCAGGGTGGCTTTCTGGGCGTTTACAAGCGCGGTGAACTGGCCAAGGAACTCGAAGACAAAGTCTTCGCCATGAAGCGCAACCAGCTTACCGACGTTCTGGAGACCAAGCAGGGTTACCTGATTCTTCAGGTGCTCGAGCACTACGACGAAGGCCAGCAGTCTCTCGACAAAGTCAGAAATGAAATCACCGAGAAGCTTTATAACGAACGCTTGGAGCCCGCCGTGCGCGCCTACCTCAGGACGCTTCGCGAGCAAAGCTACGTCATCATCAAGCCAGGCTACCAGGACATCGCGGGTGGAGGCGGCTCGGAGATTCAGGAAGTCAGCGCCACTCCAGAAGTCAGCAAGCAAAAGAAAGGCCACAAGAAATTCCTGCTTTTCGGCAAGCGGTCCGGTTCGAGTTCCGCAAAATCCGGCGCCGATTCCGGGAAATGAAGATTTCCGCTGTCAGATATGTTCTTGATGAATAACCTAGGCTAGAATACCGCCCGATGAAGACACCCCTCGTCTCTGACCTGAATTCCGAGCAGAACATCACCACATTTTTCCTGGTCTGCGAAAAAGAGATTCGCAACACGCGCGAAGGCAAGCCTTACCTGCGCCTCGAGCTGGGCGATCGCAGCGGAACCATCGAAGCCCGCATGTGGGACCAGTTTGAAACCGCGGCTAAAGGCATTCACCGCGACGATTTCGTGAAAGTCCAGGCGCGCGTCGAGATTTACAAAAACCGGGCGCAACTTTCCGTAATCCAAGTGCGCCTCGCCAAGCCCGAAGAAATCGACCTGGCCGATTTTTTGCCCCAGACCAAAGCCGACGTTGCGAAGCTGTATGGGGAATTGTTGGCATACGCGGCGTCCATTTCAAATCCTTGGCTGAAAAATCTGGTAACTGGGATTCTTAGCGATCCAGCCATCGCCGCGAAATACAAACGCGCGCCCGCCGCGAAAGTCATGCACCATGCTTATCTCGGTGGCTTACTCGAACACGTCGTCAGCCTTTGCGGCCTGGCCAAGCTCGTCGCCGAACATTATTCCGAACTCGATTTGGATCTGCTTTTGACGGCGGCCATCCTCCACGACGTCGGCAAACTCGACGAGTTGTGCTACCAACGCGCCATTGGTTACACCGTCGAAGGCCACCTCCTCGGCCACATCGTTATGGAGCTCGAAACCGTTTCGAAAGCACTGAGCGCGATCGAGGGCTTTCCGCCCAATCTGAAAACTGTGGTCCAGCACCTGCTCATCAGCCATCATGGCGAATACGAATTCGGCTCGCCAAAGCTGCCGATGATTCGCGAAGCGCTTGTCTTCCACTATCTCGACGATCTCGACTCGAAGCTCGCGGCCGTCCGCTCTGCCCTGGCGACAGATACCGGGGACCTGGAATGGTCTGCCTATTCCGGCGCGCTGGGACGCAAATTCCTGCGCCTGGAAGAATTTCTGAAGGATTTCGACCTCTCACCTCCCGATAAGAAGTGAAGCTACTCCTTTCGCTTGCTAAGCGCTTTCTGTCTTGCCCGAAGACTTCACTGCCACTAAACTGAACTTGATGTTTCCTGCGACGCTCCAAGTTCGAAACCTGGCCATTCTCCCGGCGGCGGTCCTTGCGCCCATGGCGGGCGTGACGGACACGCTTTTCCGCCGCGTAATTCGCGGCCTGGGCGGCTGCGGCCTGCTCATGACCGAGTTCACCAGCTCCGAAGGCATCACGCGCAGCGCCGCAAAAACACTCCGCTACCTGTATTTCCAGGAAGACGAGCATCCCATCACCGCGCAGCTTTTCGGCGCGAACCCAGCCGTGATGGCGCAAGCCGCAAAAATGGTCGAAGACCTCGGCTACGATGCCGTGGACATCAACCTCGGCTGCCCCGCCAAAAAAGTGGTGAAGTGCGGCGGCTCCGGCCTGCTGCGCGACCTTCCGCTGCTCGAGCAAATCTTTCGCGCTGTGCGCGCGGCGGTCAAAATTCCTCTCACCATCAAGCTGCGCGCCGGCTGGGACGAAAAATCCATTGTCGCGGTCGATGTCGCCAAGCTTGCCGAAAGCGTTGGCGTGGAGGCCGTCGCCGTGCACCCGCGCACGCGCATGCAGGGCTACGCCGGCGCGGCGGACTGGTCCATCATCGCCGCCGTCAAGCAAGCAGTGAAGATTCCCGTCATCGGCAATGGCGACATCAACCGCCCCGAAGACGCCGTGCGCATGTTCCGCGAAACCGGTTGCGACGCCGTGATGATTGGCCGCGCCGCAGCCACGAACCCCTGGATTTTCCGGCAAATGCAGCAATTCGCCGAAGCTGGCTGCTATGCCATCCCAACTGAGGCCGATCGCCGTCGTTTACTCTTGGACTACTATCAACAAATTTATGTCGCCAACCTCCCCGACGGTGTGGGCAAAATGAAACAGTTCGCCTGCTGGTTTACTCATAGCGTGGGGAACGGCAGCGAGCTTCGCAGAATCGTACACGCGGCGCGAACGCCCGCCGAAATCCTTTCCCGGGTGGAGAGTTTTTTCGAGGGCCGTGCGGCTGCTTTGGCTGGCTCCAGCCCAAGGGGGGCCGGCGGAAATGAGGACCCCGCCCATGGTCCCCGTCAGCACGTCGGTCTCGAGGCAACGCTCGGAACGTAGAATCGCCGTGCACCTGCCCATGCGCGTTCGTGGATGCGACACCCGCGGGATCACCTTCGAAGAAGATACTTCCAGCGAAAATCTTTGCCGCAGCGGGGCCGCGTTTCTCACGCGCTTCGACGTGGCCGTCGGCTCCAACCTCGAAATCCGCATTCCTTTCTCCAATTACGCCTGCCGCCGCGCCGAAGCGGACTTCGCCACCTACGGGCGCGTGATCCATGTCCGCGATGCCGCATCGGTTGGGGAGAAGCTTGTCGGCGTACAGTTTACCGGCCCGCGCTTCCAGCGCGTCTTCCGCTCCGAATCCGCCGCCTGAGTGCAGCACCGCGAAATTGGAAACCGGCGAATCGCCGCACACAGCCTTGACCGAATCTCCCGGGTGTCGGCGAACAGCTCCACGGGGGCGGACGCGCAAGAGGCAGCACTGCTGCGTCCCTGCAAGGGAATGTCGGCGGCTAGGCAGTGGGCCGGCGGGCGATGATTTTCTTGGCGGCGGCCGGAGGAATCAGGGTGGCCATTTTGCGGATCATGGCCAGCACCAGGCGCTTGTCGCCGTCGGAAAGAGTGTTGGTGTACTTCTTGATCTCCGCGAGGAAGCGAATTTCGTCTTGAGAAAGTTCGCCCAGGGCTTTCTGCGTTTCGCGGTCACGGGGCGTCTCGGTGCCGGGGAAAAAGTCGGCCAGCGAAATGTCCATGGCCTCGGCGATTTTTGCGAGCGTTTCGAGCGAGGGCACGGTGTGACCGTTCTCGACGCGCGAAAGGTAGCAGCGCAACAACCCGGTGCGACGCTCGATGTCGCCTTGCGACAGGCCGCGCTGGCTGCGATAGGTCTTGATGACTTCGCCGATATTCACCCGAGGCTTTTCTTTAGGCATGGTCTCCCCGCTTGATAATGGACACCCAATTGAGGGGGTTATCTTAATGGCTAACAGTAGGAGTGGCAAGAGAGAAAGTGCGGGGAATGGTTCTAATGCGGCAATACTGCCTGCCGAGGCACGTGCCGCGGATATGACCTGAAAAGGCAGAAAGCGAGGGCAGAGAGCAGAAGGCAAAGGCAGAAGGAAGAAGGCGGAAAAGAAAGCAGAAATGCCCCTGGGGAGGAAGGAAGGCGAGCTCAGTTTTCAAACAGAGGGCGCAGTGTCCCTCCGGCTTTGCCCGGCGTAAAGCTGCGCCCGACAACGAACTAGTTATGCAGATGGCTTTAACCAACTTGAATGAATCCGGCTAGCCGCGAGCCGGCGTTACCGTTACGGGCTGCTGCAGGCGGAACTCGAGCACAGTTTCGCTGGGCACCTTGACCTGCGCGCCCTTGGTCATGACTTGCACGGCGCCGCCGGTAGCTCCACCGGCAGCCGCCCCGATCGCCGCACCTTTGCCGCCACCAGCAATGGCACCAATGATGGTTCCGGCAACCGCCCCCACGCCAACTTTCTTTGCCGTGGAGGAACCCTGGCCCTTGCCTTGGAGCGTGTAGTCGCTGCTGACTACGGGATAGTCCTTGCCGTCAATGACCATTCGCGTCAATTCGAGCTGCAACTCGGACTTGCCGGTAAAAGTTCCGCTCTTCTGCGCTTCCGCCAGCCGTCCGTAGACATCCGTTCCCTTTCGCGCAACGACGGAGTTGCCAACCGTCAAATCGGTCTCGAGACTCGCGTGGAAAATGTCACCGGGATGATTCTTGGAAGAATCCACACCGTCAATCATGCGGATGAGTACGGACTGGCCGGCGGGAACTGTTACGTCGCCATCAGCGCTGGCGGCTGCGGGAGCCGGAGTAGGCGCTGCGGCGGCTGCAGCAGGGGCCGGAGGCGCCATGGCTGCCGAGGCCGACAAACGGCCGGTAAAGGTCAATGCGACAATGTCATTGGTGCTGAAGGTTTGCACTTCCCCGTTCACTTCAAAGCGAAGAACGGCAGCGGTGCCGCCGAGATATTTTCCTTGAATGACTTTGCCGCTCTTGAGTTCCAGAGTGTCGGCAGCGGCCACACCTACGAAGAACAACGCCGCCAAGGCGGCTGCAAAAAAACGCTTCACGTTACGCATAACTCCCCTCTCTCATCGCAGATTCACAATCGCACGTGACCCGACGTCCCCCCAACGGAACGCTAGCCTATTCTACTGCATTGGATGTTCCGACGCTGCGGAAGGGTTGCGCGATCTGTAGATTGTTCCTCGACGGAAAGAAACCCATGCCCGAGGGCATTTGGTCTTCCGTTTTCTCAGTCGGGGAGCGCTTGGGGGGAGGTGTAAGCCTTAGAAAGGAAAGGGCCCAGGCAAAAAGCTTGAGCCCTTTTCTGCACTACACTTTTATCGCGAGTTTGTGTTGGCTGGCTTCTTTGCTCTCGCGCTCTCTGCAAATTGATCTAGAAGCCGCGCCGCGCTTCGTCTGCCTCTTCTGCGAGCTGCATGAGAACGGGAACGATGTGGCTATTTTGGCCGGATGCGTCCAGGAACAACCCATCATCCACGAAGGACTGGACGGCGCTCTGGGCAGCCAAGTGTGGGTCGGTCGGGCGAATGATGGAGACTGGCCCGAACTTGGAGTTCAGAAAGACGGTCGGCTCGGGCATGATCAGGTTGGTCTGGAATAGATCGGGCGCGGGAGTCGAGGTGTTTCCCTCCCCGGCGGTGGTCAAACCCGTATTGGGGTCGGTGCCGAGATTGAGGTTGGGAAAGCTGAGGTTGCCGTCGGTGATGGCGGGAGCGTTGCCGGCTTTATCGTGCCAGACCTGGAAGTGCATGGTCTCGCTGGGTCCGATGCTGAGCAGGACGCGCAGCACCTGAAGATTGGTCACCTTCTGAGCGAGGCTGGGGTACAAGCTGGTGCCGCCCTGCTCGATGAAAGCGAAGTGGAATCCGGCGGTGTTGGCAATGGCCTGAAGATGGTTGGGGATGGAGCCGTCCGGATTCAGCTGCAAGTCATCGTTATTCAAAGGAATTGCCGTGTGCGGATGCGAGGCGAGATCCGGGACAGCATTTTCAAAAGTTCCGCCGAGGTCGGGATTTTGGACCGCGCTCCGGTAGCGCGTCCACCAAGAGGTGTCTACCTTGAGCTGCTTCAGATTCGTCAGGCGGCCGGTTTGCGGCACGCCGGTGACTTGGCTGGGTGGAAGAATAGCGAAATGGCTGAGATCGACGGGGTTTGCTCCGAGAGAGGCGACGTAATGATTGAGAAAGGCATGGTGGCTGATTTCATCGTCGGTGTTGTCCACGATGTACTGGGGCATGTCGCCATCGAGCACCTCGAGCGCAGTCACATAATTCGCTGCGAGGCCAGTGCTGATTTTTCTGCCGTTTTGCACGAAGTCAATCGCGGAGAGTCCTTGGTTGGTCGCGCCGCCGAGTTCGGTGTACTGAATCCACAAGTCGGCCTCGACTTGTTCGAGGGCGCTGAGGAAGCGAAGAATAGCGATGTCGCCCCGTGTGACCGGGAAACCGCCGGCCTCCTGTGCAAAGACCGGATTTGGGTTGGTCAGCATTCCCGCGCCCAGCGTTGCAGCGCCTGCAGCGATAGCACCTCCCTTCAGGAATGAACGTCGGTTGGTGTGTTGTTGCCGAGAAACCTGCCGAATTGGATGCTCCATTTGAATTTCCCCCTTAAATAGTTTTGGCGAGCACGCAACGCGGACTCTCGAACGCTGTGTGATCACATTCCAAGAAAAGCGTATGGCAAGAGCTGAGGTGAGTTGTCTGAGCGGTGTCTCCGCGGTGTCAATTCCGCGTAATTTGTGATCCTTGGAGCCAGCGAAGCCCGATTCGCTGCCGAGTTTCCGCCGAAGCGGCGGGAATAAATCAGGAGGAGGTCAAGTCTTTATCACTGTCAGGAGGTCTCGGAAATACTGACTTAGGCCAAAAACTCAAGCAGAAAGGATCGGCGGGCAACCTGGGTCGAGGCCAGGGACGTCCCCCGGGTAGAGCCCATGAATGACGTGAAGAGCTTGCCCTTGGTTGTGCGATTTGGCACGTTTGAAGTGTCGTTCGAATCGCGAGAACTTCGTAAGCATGGCATGCGCATCCAACTGGAAGAGAAACCCTTCCAAATCCTGGAGATGCTAGTTGAAAGCGCTGGACAAGTGGTAAGGCGAAAGGCGCTTTGCGAAAAACTCTGGCCAAACACCTATGTTGCGTTCGACCACAGCTTGAATACGGCGGTCAACAAGCTCCGCAGCGTCCTGGGGGACACGGCGCAAAGCCCGCGATTTATCGAGACGCGCCCGAGACTGGGCTATTGTTTTGTCGCGCCGGTGGAGCGGGTGAACAGGAATCACCTGGCGGTTACGGTGCCCGCGACAAATGCGTCCGTTGAGGCAAGCAGTCACAATCTTTCGCGAGAGACTCACCGGCACGTCATGGTGACACCGGATCGAGGTTCCAGCCGTCCACAACGAGTTTAGGAGGGGCCCCTGCAAGCGAAGAGCTGTCAAACTGCGCGGTGACAGATTTTTTTTCTCCGGGCAGCAGGGAAAAGTAGTTGTCGCTCCAGAAAACAGGAACCACGTCATCGCCGTTCTTGCCGCGAGTGAGGCGGGGGTGAACCAAGAAGGCCACCCTATCGCCAGTGTTGGCTACGGAAACGGTGACCCACTGATTCGATCCGCTCGCCCGCGTTGATTTGGCAATCGTTACCTTAGCTTTTGGCAGGCTGTTCAGTCCGGTCAGGTCACCGAAATCCTTTTGCGGCGTGTAGTCGGTGTCTTTTCTCTCGGCCCACTCGAGCGTGTCGGGCTTCGTGGAAAGCCAATAGAAATTGTCGCTGACGAGTTTTCCCGCGGCATCATGGAGCTGAAGCTTGAGGAAGTAAGTTGTAGAGAGTCCGTCGGGAGCTTGCAGGTCAAAGGCTTTGGTGCTGCTATCTGCAGCTATGTCCAGGGTTGCGTTTCGCGTGGCTTTTTCTTTTGCATCGATGTTGTAGATTTTCGCGGAAACCTTCATTCCCTTCCGAGCTTCGTAGGTGCTGTTAACCACGTTGACGGAATTGTCGTCGTAGGAATACTGCACATGGACAGGCTCGCACGCCTTTTTGGTTCCGAAATACCCGCCGGCGGGAACGAGGTAGTAGTCGTAGAGATGCCAGATCAGAGAGGGCCAGGCGTTATTCAGCATCCACTGAATCACGCCGGTTGCAGTGTACTTATTGCGGCCGTAGGCTTCGAACATGGCGCGTTCGCCGTCGTAAGTCATGGCCTGGGCTTTGCGTTCGTAGTCCTCGAGGGAAGTGGCCTCGCCGTAGCGGCGGTTCAAACCGTCAGTGAAAATGTTTACGTTGGTGAAGCGCTCGCCGCCCGCGTGATAGTTCCAGACGTCATCGATAGGCCAGAGATGTTGCTTGGGGATGAACTTTTCGAGAGATTCCATTGGAGGAATCGCCGGCCCTGGACTTGTTTCCGTGTTGTAACCATAGGCGCCACCGGCTTGGGTGTCTTCGAGCCAATAGTGTGGCGGAACATATTCGTAGGGGCCGGTCATCTTAACGCCGGACGCGCCGGTCAAGGTGGTCTTTTGCTCGGAGGCTGACGACACGATGGGATTGGGCCAATCCAATTCTTTTTCGATGGCCAAGTACATTTGTTCGACGTCGGCAGGCGGCGGATTGTCGCTTCCGTTGAGGAAAACAAAGACGCTGGGATGGTTGCGCAAGCGCGTGATTTGATCGCGCAAAGAAGCGGCGGCGACGCGATTCTGATCTCCCTCCCAATACTTCCAGCGCTCCCAAGCATCGCAGCAGGTCCAGCCGGGCATGACGAGAATTCCTAGCTTGTCGGTTTTGTCGAAGAACTCGTCGCGGTCGAGGCGTCCTTCGAGGCGAATGGTGTTCAAGTGCATGTCGCGCACGTAAGCGAGGTCGGCGTCAAACTTTGCGGAAGACCAGCGAAAGAGCAGATCCGGAGCCCAGGCCGCGCCGCGAATCAAAATTTTGCGGCCATTGATTTTGAAAAGGCGATAGCCTTTGTCGGTGAGTTCGGAGGTGACTTCGCGAATGCCAAAGGTGACGCTGGCGGTATCCGATACCTGCTTGCCGATTTCGAAGCGAAGATGCGCGGTCTTGAGATTTGGCGTGCCCATTTGATAGGGCCACCAAAGTTTGGGACGCGCAAGTTTGAGCTTTTGGAATTGCTCCGGAGAGAATTTGACAATTTTGGATTCGCCGGCGGCGAGCTCCACTGGCTGCCGGAGAGCGACGGTGTCCAGCTGTGCGTGGAGCACGCCTTTGACTGCTTCTTTGAAAGTGTTCCGGACTTCCGCGCTGATGGTTAATTCGGCCGTCTTGTACTCAGAGTCGAGCTTTGAAGAGACCAAGGGGTTTCGCAACGCGACCGGGCCGCAGGTAGTAAGGAACACTTCTTTCCAAATGCCCATGTTTTTGTCGGGAGGGGTAGGGTTCCAGTCGACCCAAGTAATGCCGAGGTCGTATTTGTCGGGGGCGAAAATCTCGAGCGCCAGGGCGTTAGCGACGCTGGGCTTGAGGTACTTGGTTATGTCGAATTCGTAAGCGCGGTAGGTCCCGGCGACATCATTGGTGTCAGCGATTCTCTGGCCGTTGACCCAAATGTTGGCGCGGTAGTTGATGCCGAGGAAATTGAGCCAGACATTCTTGCTTGTGTCGGCGGGCGAAGAAAACTCGGTTCGGTACCACCAGGAACATTTGAAAGGACTGCCTTCGGGCATGTCCTCATTGGCGAAAACGCGTATGTTCGAATGGCTGATCCCCGGGAAGGAATCGAGATTCGTGGCGTAGTTGGGATCGGGATAAGTTTTGTCTGTGACCAGCGCGCCGACCACCGTAGCAGGAATGTCGGTCTTGTGCCAGCCGGCAGTGTCGAAGCCCGTCTGCGAAATTTGGTCGCCGGTGGCTTTCACTTCGCAGGAAGACTGAAGCTCCCAATTCTTGTGCAGATAGGTTCGGTTTGCGGAACCACTGGAGTCAGCGGCTATTGCGAAATTGGGAATCGCAAAGGAAATGGCGATTGCAGAAACCATCGAGAAGAAAATGCCAATCGAGCGTCGCAAGAAACCCCTCCTGGGAGTCCAGAGTTACAGCGGCATAGCCGTGCACCCCGCCCGGGCGAGCCGCACGGAGCATATTAAACCGATTCAATGGCGAGGCCTCGGATTATTTTGAGAGCAAGAGAACACTCGCAGGCGGTGGTCTTGGCCAGAATATGAAATTGTCCACGAGGAGTTGATAAGCCAGATGAAATAATTCTCTTAAGCCGAATTTTTCGCGGAGGATTATTCACGCTTGGCCCCACCTCGAAATCGTCGCTTCTGGGCCGCCGAAAAAGACTGCAGTCGACACATAGACCAACGGGACATCCAGAAAAGCAAAAACCCCAAATACCGCGGAGATTCTCGCACGCCGATCAGTATCCTCTACCATCCCGCGGAGAAGAAGGTATGAAATGTAGAGTAGCCATAGGATGAAAGTCGTTGTCAGCCGCGCATCCCAGGTCCACCATATGCCGCAGGCTGGCTTACCCTACTGGCTTACCAAATGGAGCCGTAAAGCCCCGGCCTTTAGGCATTCTTTAGGCATGGGGACATAAGGCTCCATTTGGTAACCGGGAAATTACGACGAATAGCGAAACCTGTTTATCAATGCTCCCAGTCGCAGACGATCTTCCTCAGTTACTGCCGTGAACTTCATTGCCAATCCACTACCGGGCTCTGTACGCTTCACAACTGCGTGGGCCCTGATCTGTCCCTCCTGGACAAGAAATTCAAGCTTGACCGTCGAACCCATACTCCTTGACTTGCGTGTCTCGACAAACAGACCATCCAGGCTCAGATTCCGAACTCGTGAAATGTCTTCAAGTCCAAAACAGCACCAATCGACGAAGACCCCCTCCTGCGTGTCGACTCGGGGTGTGAACCTCCTTGACTGGAAAACGGATTGCTGCGACATGTGCGACCACCGCCTGCGGCCTTGCCAAAGATGGCGGAATGTATAAGCGCGCAGGACTTTACGGGCGGGAATCGTTGCGAACGATACGTCTTCGGAACTGATGGCGGCTACCGTTGACCAGTTCCCGCCTCTAAACTGAGGGGACAACAGCGGGTACATAATGGACTTAGTGATATCCGATTGCAACATGAAAATAGGTTCGGCATGGACTACTTGCCTTTGGCGCTGGCTTCTATTTGGAATTTCGCAGATTGTCAAACCAGGTGTGCTAATGTCTCGTATCGTCAGAGTGGCAACAAACCCACAACCTCTTTGATTGACCACACAGTTTCTAAGCGCCCGTGCGATTCTGCCGATGCGGACGAGGCTGCGATAATAAGTACTCGCTCTCCGGTCGCCTCGTCATAAATAACATATTCGCCTGGCCACAACTCCGCGAGTGCTTGCACACGCGCTTTTGCAGCGTCGAGGCTTTGCGCTGCCTCTACGAAATATAGCCCTCCGTCGTCGAGAACGTCGCCGAGCACACTAAGGATGCAATAAGGTAGACGCATTCACTCACCAACTGGGGACGAGCTATCAGGGACAGTGGGGAGATTATCGCACCAATTTAGACTGTTTGGCATAGGATGAGCGAATTTATCAGGAATCTTCTAAGGGGCGGAAGAAACGACCCACAAAAAATCAACCAAGAAATCCGGCTGCGTCAGCTTTGTTGTTTAGTCTTGGCTGGGCTGCCGCCTTACGGGAAATCGGCTCTAAGCCGAGGCTCCACCGCGCCGCGCAATGGCGGGCGTAATCGCGCTCGGAAAGAAAGAGCGAGGGGCAATTCCTGAGCCCTTCGACATAAAGCGGCTGGGCGACAGCAGGAAATTTCAGGTTAAGCCACGCCCGGAAAAGCAGGATCTGCAACACAGTCTCCATTTGAACCAAATCCGGGAAAAGGACGATCTGCAACGCCGCTCTCATTTACTGCGGCGGTGATTTGCCGTCTGTCAGCGAACATGATTTTTTTGCGTAAGACTTTACCTACAGTGTTGACACGGAGGTTTGATTGAGCAAGTACAGGCCATCATGCGCAAACCCGATTCAATCTGCCCCCTCCCTTTGATGGGCGTTCCATCAACTCCGACGTAATCGGCATTCTCATCCCAAAAGTCGTCCAAAGCTGACATCCCCTTTATTAAGGCGAGCGACTGCCTGGTCCACCATGCTTCGGATGGTCCGCTCGTCTACTTCGTTTGTTGCCTTGGCTGAAGGTGAGGAAGAAGGAGCCGTGGCTTCCACCGACTGGCAGTTCGACCCGCACGCCTTCCCATATGCAGGCCGATTCCCATCCTGGATCGCCGCACATTCACCTACGTATTTTCCGTGCTTCGTATTCCCGTACCAGCGAGTGCCGGGGCACTGCCGAAAGTACTGGCGCGGCAGTACCGTGGGGCCATTCGCTGTCGCAGGTTCGCGCAATATCCTGTCGTTTCTGCCAGACGCTCGAAGGGGAAAGGATAGAAGTGAAGCGCCTGTCACCAGTGAACGTGCCATTTAGAGTGCTCGTATTTCTCCTCATCGTCATAGGGGGAACCGTCGTCGCGTCCCGATTGGTGACGCCCAAGAAAGGGATTGCCTGCTGCAGCGCTGAGGTCTGCGCTCGGGAACACCACCATGATTGAAGCCAGCAAAAGCAGCATTATTGCGGTATTGCGCCGCCGAGGAAGTTCTGCCTGCCGACCCATTCACTCCGGTCGCCTGGTCGCAGTTGCGGTTCTTTCTTTTCATTGGACTGGCTGCAGATCCGACATATTCCCACATATTCCCAAGAAAAAATAGCACAGCGCCCTGGGAATAGGCTAAGGCTCCACCCCTGTGGTATCCTGCCGATCTGCCCGAGTGGCGGAACTGGCAGACGCGCCGGACTCAAAATCCGGTGGCCGCAAGGCCGTGATGGTTCGACCCCATTCTCGGGCACCAAAATCTGTTGAAAAACCGCTGCCGCGTTTCATTGAGGTTCGACTACCGATTCGAAGCTACCTTGACAAACACCCCTGTGTTTATGCGGCTTGTAAAGAACGCGGTCGGTTGATGTGGCCAATCCGATTGTCACCAGTTGTGCCAATAACACCACTCCGGGTGGATAAACAAAAATAGCATATCACGATGCGGCACTCAGGAAAACACTGGCGTGGCCGCCGGATTGGATTGACCGGTTCGCTTCGGTTTCAAGATTTCCACAGAGCACCCACAGGCCGACTGGACGCGCGCGTTGCATAGAGCTAGTCTATGCTTCCTCGCTCGGCAGGGGTTTCCGTCTCGCCAGGAAACATCCGGGCGGGCATCTTGAGGAGATCCGTATCCATCGTTACTCCCGTTTCTGCGGGAGGTCACGCGGAGCACCGTGATTTGTCTTTCTGGATGGAACAAGTCCTGAAAGAACGGGAATTGGTGCGCGCGTCGCCAAGCCCAGACGCTGTCCATGATCTTCGCGTGGCCATTCGCCGATGCCGCTCGGTCGCCGCGGCCATGGAGGAAATGGATCCCGACCCGGTCTGGCCGGCGATGCGTAGAGCAGCGCGAAAACTTTTCCGGGCGCTTGGCGCGCTCCGCGACGCGCAAGTGATGGAGGAATTGGTCAAGAAGTTCGGACCAGAAAACGATCCGGTCCGCGCGCATTTGGAGGGATACTTCAAAGCGCAGGAGGCGCAACTGCGCGCGGTGGCGCTGCACGCCGTGGCAAAGTTCGACATAAAGTCTTGGAAACACCTAGCGCGGGTTTTGCGGAAACATAGCCGCCAGGTGCCAGCGGGCGGGCTGGCGGCTGAATGTCTGGCGCTGGAGCGATTCCAAGACGCGAAGGAGCTTCACGCAAAAGCGTTGCGCACAGAAAAGCCCAAGCCGTGGCACGCATTGCGCATTAGCCTGAAACGGTTCCGATATACGGTTGAGAGCCTGCTTCCGGAGCACTACGCGATATGGAGCGAGAACCTTAAGCGCGTCCAGGATTTGCTAGGAGAAGTTCACGACCTGGACGTCCTGTCGGATGTTGTCAAGAAGTCGGATTTCGTCGAAACAGAAGACTCGTTGAATCTCTGGGCCGAAATCATCGGGCGCGAGCGGCAGGAGCGCCTGCGCACTTACCGCCAACTCACGTTAGGAAAAACGAGCCTCTGGAATGTCTGGCGAGCCGGGCTGCCAACGAACGGACGGGTCGAGGCCGCTGCAGAGGCTCGGTTGCGGGCGACAGCCCGCGCTGTCGACCCGGACGCGAACCGCACGTCACAAATCTCTCGAATTGCCGTGGCAATTTACGAAGCGTTGAAACGCGCGAACGCCGGCATGGCATTTCGCGAGCCACCGCTGAGGCGCATCTTGCTGGCAGCGGCACGGCTCCACGGAGCAGGCGCGGCCAATACGGACAAGTCCCGGCAAAAGGCTGCGCGCAAATTTATTCTTGGTCTGCCGTTGCCTCCCGGCTGGAACAACGAAGAGTGGGAATTGCTGGGAGCCGTGGTCCGCTATCACCGGGGGACCGAACCGTCGGAGAAGTCGGGTCCGTTTTCCAAATTGTCCGCCGAGCGGCAGAATCGCGTTCGCGCATTGACCGGAGTCTTGCGACTGGCCTTGGCCCTTCGCAAATGCGGCGTAGAGAGCGGCGCGGGGCTTCGGGCAGAAAAATCCGAAGAGACCATCGTGCTTCACGTTCGAGGACTGGTTGACGACGTGGAGACCGCCGCGCGCCTCGGGGCGGGCAAGCATCTGCTTGAGGAATATCTTGGAATTCCGCTGATCCTGAAGCCTGCGGTCAAGCATGGCAAGGTTGTTCCGCTGCCGACGCCGCAGGCACCGCAGTTCTCCGTGGCCTCCGACTGAGAAAACAACTGAAAAATTACTTGCCGACGCGGCGCAGCATCCTTGGAATAGCCAGCCACACAAGCTGCCCCATCGGCGGAGAGATGCGCTTCAGATCAATCAGGGCGACCCCGGCTTTTTTCAAGGAGGTGACGCGCTTCTTGGCCCCCAGAGCTGTGGCGATGACGTCGTCGAGCTGGGGCGCATGTCCAAACAGAAAAATCGATGAAGCCCTTTCGCGGGCGAGTTCGCGGTATAACAGGGTGGGTTCCGCGCCCGGCAGCAGCAATTCGCTGCGCTGGATTTTCTGCCTAGAGTAGTCGAGGGCGTCCGCGAAAACCTCTGCCGTTTGCAAGGCACGAGTGTAAGGACTGCTGATGAACAATCCCGGATCTATGCCAAGAGCGGCCATGCCCTTCGCGACGCCTTTGGTTTTCTCCACACCTTCATCGGTCAAATATCTTTCTGGATCGGGGGGACATTTCGGGTCTTCGCGATCAATCGCGATGCCGTGCCGGACGACATAGAGCTCCATCTTCTTCTCCTATACGTTTTCTACTTTACCTGGGGATCGCTTACCAGTTTCACGAGGCCGACGACGGGCGGAGAAACCGCCGGATTCGATTCATGATGCTAGGAGTCGGGCGCGAATAAACCTTAACGTGGCACTCTTTCTCAAACCACTCCGCGCTGCGGCCCGCGTCGCGGAGGTCTTCGCTGGCATCGCCGCGGGACTGCACTTCCAATCCGACGGCGCCGCGCTGAAACGTGGCGTGAATTTTCACGATACGCTGCCGGTGCGAGTGATCGAAACTCTCGGCGATGCGTAAAATCGCCGCCAGTCTGCGCAGAATGGGCTTATCGGCATCGTCCAAAGAAGAATAGGCGGGATGATGAGCTGTGGGTTCGGATTTTCGATTGTGATAGCGAACCAAGCCCGCGACGATGGCGCGCTCGCGCCCCTCCAGGCCGGGAATGTCGCCATTCAGGACGAGATACTCTCCGTGCTTGTGGTGTCCACGATGACTGACCATGTGTCCCGTGTCGTGCAACAAAGCACCCGCTTCCAGGAGGACGCGAGTTTGCGGGGGCAAACGGTGTACGGGATGCAACTGGTCAAAGAGCTGAAGACTCAGCTCGCGCACGTGTTCTGCGTGCTGCTGGTCGTATTCAAGGCGCCGAGCAAAACTGCGTGTGCCCATGAGCAATTGACGCGCTGCGCCATTGTAGCGATGCGGTTCCTTGCGGGAGAAAAGTTCGTGCGCGATCTCCTGCAGAAGCCCCTCGCGAACCCCGACGCCCGGTACGGCCAACAGGCGAAGGTTCAAATAGCGTCCCAGCGTGACAAAAGTGATGGCGGCGATGCCCATCACATCGGCGCGGTCTCGTCGCACGCCGTAGGTCTTCATTCGTTCGCGGACATCGCGCTCAAGAATGGCCGGGAGCCGTTCCCGCAACAGGGACAGCTCGATGGTTTGCATGCCGTGAACGCGTTCTCCCGGGGCGATTTCGGCAAGCGTTTCGGCATTGCCTCCCAAGGCCACGGCGATGCCGTCGTTCAGGTTGGGCCGCGGCACGAGCTTCGACTCCAGCAGGGCGCGCACATACTTTCGAACCTGTTCGGCTTGCGTGGAATGAATTACCCCCGGCAAATCCAAAGTGGTCATGAGACGCACGGTGCCCACAGGCAACTGAGCGCTTTGTTTCACGCTGTGATCCCGGAGGATACTGATCTCCAGACTGCCGCCGCCTAAATCCACGATGCAGCGCGGCACCGCTTCCGGACCGAGGGCTGCAAGAACGGCTTCCCTGCCAAGCCGGGATTCTTCCGCAGCGCTGATCACTTCCAGCACGATGCCCGACTTTCTCTTCATCGCTCGAACAAAAGCGTCGCGATTTTGCGCTTCGCGCGTGGCGCTGGTGGCCACCGCGCGGTACTTGGCCACGCCGAAATCGTCCATCACTTCGCGAAAATAGCGAAACCCTTTTGCGGCCCTCTTGAAAACCTCCTCGCTGAAGCGCGGCCGCAGAAAAACATTTTCTCCCAGGCGCAGCGGGTAGCGCTCGGTTTGCAGCGGTTCGATGTCCAAGGCGGAATAGGCGCGCGCGACAGAAAGGCGTACGGCGTTGGAACCGGCGTCGATGGCCGCAATGTGGACCGGCTCAGGCATCGGCGAATTTACCGCCAGAGGTGAGACAGGGCTGCGGAGGGAGAGTATTTCGTCGCACGAATGCCGAGTTGCTCCGCGATGCGCTGCCGGAGCAGTTTGTTGACGGCAGGAACGCTGGCCTCGCCGTCCAGCTCGATGAAGTTGAACCTTTTCGCCATGACCTCGAATTCCCGCTTAATCATAGTCTGGTAACGGATGAAGGACCAATACAGATCATGCGAAAGAGACATATCGCGCCCGGCTTCCCAATAACTTATGGCTTGCGCTTTGCGGAATTCGCGGGCGAACGCGGTCTCCGGGCGCACGTTTAGCCAGAAGGTCAGATGCGGCCGGAGTGCCATGGCGTAGAGGCCGCTCATGTAATCGCGATTGATGCCGCGCACGACGCCGCGGGCAATCAAGGTGAAAATATAACGGTCCGCGAGCACGACCGTGCCGGAGCGCAGCGCGGGCAGGATACGGTGCTCGATTTGGTCAAAAAAATCGGTGGCGTACATCAGAGCCAGAGTCAACCGGGTGACGGCATTCTTGGCCAACAGCTCATCGATGTCGCGCCCAACCAGATTAGAGCGCCGCAAACCGCTGGTCTGCACCGCGAAGCCTTCGGATTCGAGCCACTCCTGCAACAGGGCAATTTGGGTGGAGCGGCCTGACCCGTCCATGCCCTCAATCACGATCAGGCTGCCGGTGATTTCGCTGGGATCAAACCCGACGAGAGGTTCGCCAAAAAAATATTGCGAGCCGGCTTCTTCCGGTGCGGATACGGCTTTCGGCGGCGCGGGGGCCGGAGGGGTGGGCGCCTCGACCGGGGGCGCTGACGTTGCTGCTTTTTCTTTTTCTGGCTCGGGCATGGTCACTCCGCCGCTTCCGCGCGCGGAGCGAAGCGCTTGAGATCGATTTTCGAAGCAACAATGTCGCGCATCTGTTTTTGCAATTTGTTGACGGGCATGGTGCCGTCGAGAACCACGAAATTGTCGGTCTCCACCATCTTGTCGTATTCCTCGAGAATGCGAGCCTGGAACAAGCGAAAACTCTCCGCGCGATCGTACGACATCCCCAAGTCCATGCCCGCTTCGTAGTACTTGAGCTTCGGGCGGCCGCTCAAGATGCGATTCACGGCCACGTCCAGCGGCGCGCGAAAATAAAATGTGATGTCGGGAATTGGCGCGAACCGGTACAGGTTTCTTAGCCAGCGCGGAGAGCAGCCCCTGGCCGTGTCGCGAGCAAAGGCCGTGTAAATGTAGCGATCGGCGAGAACCAGATAGTCGCCTTGCAACAAGGGCATGATTTGCCGTTCGCAGCGGTCCGCAAAATCCGCGGCATGAAGGAGCGAAAACGTCGTGGGCGTGAGGAGTCGCCGCTGTTTGCCGCGCCGCGTCGCCGATTTTACCAGCGGCGAAGAATTCCACTCCGTGAAATGCAGCCGGTAGCCGCCGATTTCCAGCCAACGCTTGAGCAAGTACAGTTGCGTGCTTTTTCCCGAGCCGTCCGTGCCTTCGACCACAATCAAAGCACCAGGATAGGCGCGGCTCGGAACCGGCCGGCCCGGTTGCGGAAGAGTAGATTTTGCCGGCTCGCTGCGAGCCGGCTTTTGAACCACGTCCTGAGTCTCCATGAGCCTCTGAGCAGAGGGGGGGCCGAAATGCAACATATGCAACGATTGTTACAGCCGCATTACAGCATATTGCTGCCGTTACGGCAAAGTCCGAGGGTCTTCAGAACATGCTGACTTTAATGTGCAGAAATTTTTTAGGGTTCTGCCGGAAATCCCCGATTAACAGGCGCATGTCTCCGGTGAGCCCCGCAAGGTTGTCGTAGAGTTTGGGGTCCGTAAACATCTTACCCACGGTTGTGGTGTTGTCATTCAACTTCGAGGAGGCAGAGGCAAAGTTTGCGCTCGTTTCATGCAACTTCTGGTAAAGGGAGTCGTCGGTCACGAACTTGCCCAGAGACCCTTTGCCGGCACGCACGTCGCGCAGCATGGTGCTGCCATTCGCCACGGCTTCCTTGGTTTGGTCGTAGAGTGTCGGGTCGTTGATCAATTTGCCGAGGGTGCCTTTGCCGGCGCGCACGTCCCCCAGCATCACGTTCATGCTGTCCACGCCCTTGTCCACTTTCGTGTACAGCTCATCGGAAGATACCAGCTTCCCCAGGGTGCCTTGCCCGTCGCGAATACTGGTCATCATCGCGTCGGCCTTTGCCAGCATGTTGTTCATGCGGTTGTAAGCCTGATCATCCGTTAGCATTTTGCCCAGTGAGCCCTTTCCTTCTTGAACGCCGGCAATCAGTTCGCGCACATCGGTTGACAAGGCGGAGAGATTGCCCAACACCTCCGCGCTCCTCTGCACCACTTCCTTCATCGCTTCCTCTTCGACGCCTTTGATCTCACCGGAATCGGAGATGGGCGTACCCGTTAGCCCACGACTGATGTTCACGTAGCGATTTCCGAGCAAGCCCTCGGTCACCAGGCTGGCCACGGAGTCCGTCAGAATATAGTTCTGGAAACGCCGGTCGACACGCATGATGACTTCGATATTTCTATTCTTCTCCGTCGCTTTTCCGGTGGCTCGCGGCATCAGTTTTATGGATTCCACGTTTCCTACTTCCACGCCGTCCACGCGGACAGGCGCTCCATTTGCCAAGCCCGACACTTCCGGCAGATACGCTTTCAACCGGTATTTCGGCCCTAGAATTCCTTGACCGGTCACATAAAAAATTCCGGCTGCCAGCACGGACAAACCCACTAACACGAACATTCCCACCCGCAATTCCGTCCAGGTAAGTTGTTTTCGCTGCGGCATTTCGTTTTTCCTCCACGGAACAAGAAAAAGTTACGGCAGAGTTACACCAGAAAACGCTTCAGATACGGATCTTTCGAGTTCACCATTTCTTCGGGACCACCTTCAAAATAAACTTCCCCGTCCCGATACACGAGAAACCGCGTCCGGGCAGCCAATGCTGCTGCCCCACTTCCATTTTCGGAATTGGCCACGACGCGGTCCGTGTGGGGATCAAAGTGAAAGTTTGCCAGGCCAAATCCATCCTGAAGACGGTGTGTCGCCAGGAGGCCTGTCACTCCGTACACATCCCGCAGGCGTAAAATCAGGGTAATGATCGTTTGCGAGGTCACCGGATCCAATCCCGCTGTCGGCGAGTCATAGAGAACGATGGGTGGGCGGTTAATGAGCGCCCGCGCGATGGAAACGCGACGCCGCATGCCGCCCGACAGCTCGGAAGGCAGCTGGTCCAGGGTGTGCTCCAGTTCCACAAAGCGCAAGACCTCCCGCACGCGAGGTTCAATCTCTTCCTCCCGAACACCATCCTCATGAAGCCGGTAGGCCACGTTGTCCGCTACGGTCATCGAGTCGAACAACGCTCCCTCTTGAAACATGAAGCCAATCGTTCGGCGGAACGCCAGCAGGTCGCTTTCAGCCATTTCGGAAACTTTTTGCCCCAGGACGTCAATGGTGCCGCGGTCTGGCTTCAGTAACCCTGCGGCCATCTTCAAAGTAAGTGTCTTGCCCGTCCCCGTTTCTCCCAGCAAGACCACGGTTTCGCGCTGGCGGACACAAAACGATACGCCGCGCAGGATTTCCCCTCCGTCGAAGCCTATGCGCACGCCTTCAAACGCAATGGCAGACCTTCCTTCCGCGAAGGGAAAAGAGCCGTCTTCGGCCATATTACGATTATAACGACATTTCGCTTTTTCTTCTGGGAAGAGCACTCAAAGCGCACTGGCCCGGAAAGGCGCAGGAGTTTGCAGAGAAACGCAAGGAAGGAACGGTGTCGCGAATAAGGCCCAAGGAGGGCTGCCGATTGAGAAGCTGCAGCGCCCCCGCGGGGCGGTGCCGACCAGATTTCACCTCGCCGCGCTGCTAGAGGATGACCTAGGCGTACAATAAGGCCGCTTTTCTTGAACTGAAAAGGAAATTTCCGTGAAAACAATCAGAAGTTTAGCCGTTCCATTCCTCCCCTCGCATTTTGCCGCGCTCTTTTTTTGCGCCGCATGCGCCCTGCTTGTTCCGCCGAGTTCTGCCGCACAGGGTTTCACCGTCGAGCAGATCATGAGTTCGCCGTTCCCAGAGGATTTGACGGCCGCCGCGCGTGCGCCCCGGATCGGCTGGATCTTTGACGCCAAGGGCGTGCGCAACGTGTGGGTTGCAGACGCGCCCGGCTTTGCCGCCCGGCAAGTAACTCACTATTCCGACGACGACGGCATGGACCTCAATAGCCTCCGGCTCACTCCCGACGGCCGCACCGTTGTTTATTCGCGGGGCAGCGAACTCAACTCCGCCGGCGAAGTGGCCGATCCCACGAGCAACGTTGCACGGCCAAACCAGCAAGTTTGGGCAGCCGACGTGGATCAAGGCGAGCCGCGCCTGCTCGGCGACTTGAATTGCACGCGCGAAGGTTGCGAAGACATCGAGCTTTCACCTGACGGCACGATGGCTGTTTGGGCCGCCCGCGGGCAGCTTTGGGTCGCACCCGTTTCCGGCGCAGTGCCTGCGCATCAACTCGCCTTCGTGCGCGGGGAGAATGATTCTCCGCAATGGTCGCCCGACGGTTCGGAGATTGCGTTCCTCTCGCATCGCGGCGACCACAGCTTCATCGCTATTTACAATTTCGGGCGCGAATCGCTCCGCTACCTAGCTCCTTCGGTAGACCGCGACTCCATGCCTCGCTGGTCTGCCGACGGCAAGCAGATTGCGTTCGTCCGCATTCATGGACTCGAGGAGCGTCTTCCGCTTCTTCAGATTCGCCCTAATCCTTGGGCCATTTACGTCGCCGACGCTTCTACGGGCCAAGGGCACGCCATCTGGCGCAGCACAGAACAGCTCACCGGCTCTCTGCCAAATCTCACGGAGAACAAATCCTTTCACTTCGTGGGCAACCGCATCGTCTTCGCCTCGGAGCAGGACGGCTGGAACCATCTTTATTCCATTCCCGCGACTGGAGGGGCTGCGATGCTTCTCACTCCCGGCGAATTCGAAGTCGAAGACGTCGCCATGTCCCGCGATGGCCGTTCGGTGATTTACTCCTCGAACCAGGACGATATCGACCGCCGCCATCTTTGGCGCGTGCGCATCGAGGGCGGCAAACCCGAAGCCCTGAGCAAGGGTGAAACGATGGAATGGTCTGCCGCGGAGATGGCTGACGGCCGCACGGTGGTTTGCCTCGGCTCTACCGCAACGTCACCCGCTATGCCGTATCACCTAACGCCATCGGGGCGCGAGATGATGGCCGCCTCGGGACTTCCTGCTGAGTTTCCAGCCGCGCAGCTTGTTGTTCCCAAGCAAGTCATTTTTCCGGCTGAGGACGGGTTGCAGATTCACGGTCAACTGTTCGCCCCGCGTGGACGCACTGCGGCTGGTCCCGCCCTGCTTTTCATGCATGGCGGGTCGCGCCGGCAAATGATGCTCGGCTTTCATTACATGCAGTACTATCACAACGCCTACGCCGAAAATCAGTACCTCGCTTCGCGCGGCTTCGTCGTCCTCTCGGTCAACTACCGCACGGGAATTATGTATGGCCGCGATTTCCGCGAGCGCGAGAAAGGCGGGCCACGCGGCGCGGAGGAATATCAGGACATTGTCGCCGCGGCAAAGTATCTCGAGACGCTTCCGATCGTGGACGCAAAAAAAATTGGCCTGTGGGGCGGCTCGTACGGCGGGTTCCTGACCGCAATGGGCCTCGCGCGCAATTCGGATATCTTCGCCGCGGGCGTGGACTTCCACGGCGTGCATGACTGGTCCGCGCGCGGCATCTTCCGGGGCGGATCCGCGCAGGAGGGTGGCGGCCCTCCCGACCGCGCCGAAGCCATGCGCGTAGCGTTCGAATCTTCACCCAATGCTTCCATCAAGACCTGGAAGTCGCCCGTGCTGTTGATTCAAGGCGATGACGACCGCAACGTGGATTTCAGCCAGATGGTGGACCTCGTCCAGCGCCTTCGCGAGCAGAAAGTCCCATTCGAACAGATCGTTTTCCCGGACGAAATTCATGATTTTCTGCTATGGCGCTCCTGGGTGCGTGGCTACAAAGCCTGTGCAGACTTTTTCGAACGCATCCTGGTCAAAGGTGAAACGATCGCGAGCGGGAATTAGTTTTTTAGAAGACTCTGTTGGCGAGGTAGAGGGAAAGTTTCGTCAGAAAGAGATCCGCCACAATAATAAGTACGGACGAAATCACCACCGCCTGCGTCGTGGCTCGGCCAACGCCTTGTGTGCCGCCCCGCGCTGTCAATCCCTTGTAACACCCAACAGTGGCCAAAAGGAACCCGAAAACCATGGCCTTTGAAAAGCCCTGCATCAGGTCCGAGAATTCCAATATGTCGATCGCGCGCCGCCAAAACTCCACCGCGCTCAATTGCAGCGAAAACACCGATGCGACGCATCCGCCCAGCAGACCAACGAAAACCATCAGGGCCGTCAGCAACGGCACCATCGTCAGGGTTGCCAGAACTCGCGGCGTCACCAGCTTCCGGCTGGGGTCCGTGCCCATCGCCCGCATCGCATCCACTTGCTCGGTCACGAGCATGGAACCCAACTCCGACGCCATTCCCGAAGAGCAACGCCCTGCCGTAAGAAGGCCCGTGATGGACGGGGCAAGCTCGCGCACCAGAGCGAGAGACACCACGTCTCCCGTTAGTGAAGTTTGCCCAAACCGCACGAACTGCGCTCCGGTTTGCAGCACCATGACGCCGCCGATGAAGAATCCGGAAAGCAGGATGATTGGCAGTGAGCCGACTCCTACGTCGTCCATTTGCTCGAGCGTGTCTTGAAAATAATGCGGGGATGTCGCGAGATTTGTCAGCGCTCGAAAGGAAAGCTGCGAGTAATCCTGAACGGCGGCCACCGCCCGTTTCGTCGCGCCCTCCAGCACTTCGACGACCGAAGGGACCTCTTCCCGTTTCGCACGGTTGCCTGCTACCTGGAGCGGAGTGTCGGCCACAAGTCCTTATTCACACCCGTCATCATCCTCGAACTTCTCGCCGAAACAGCTATAGAGGAAGCGTAACTTTGCGCCAACCGTGCGTCAAGTAAGCGATTCTGCGTAGGTTTCGTAAACTCTGTCCGTACTCGCATGGTACCTACTCATTCGAATAGTGCCTCGCAAAGTTAGATCGGGCTTTTTCGGAATTGCTATGCGAACCGTTGTCAACTAAACAACGTCCTCCCAGAACGGCGTTCCGGGATCTTCTAGCGTCCGGTACTCTGTCTTCACCAGCAGACTATGGGCTATCCACCAGAACGCCGGCGTCGAGCCCGGCTCAAACTTCCACAGGTGGTTCGCGTGCGGCCTTCGGATGCTCATCTCAACTTCGATGACATTCTTCCTACGCTGAACGCCACGCGGGATAGTGTCTACTTCGCGTCGAAAAACACTACCTACGTCGAGGGCATGCGCGTGTTTATCACTTTTCCTTATTCCGACGCAACCGGCTCCCTTAATCGCGAATCGCTCGGCCAAGTGGTCCGCGTCGATGACCTGGGGCAGGGTCGACGGGGTATTGCCATCCAAATCCTCATGCCACTGTACGTCGGCGGCAAAGAAACCCAGCGCTGACCTAGCGCTTGCCGCGGCCTTCGATCAAAAAGAGAGGGAAGTCGGTGGTCACTGGCTTGGCACCAAGCTGCCGCATCATCAGAGCAATTTGACCTCGATGGTAGGTGGAATGGTTTACCAGGTACTGCATCGTCCCAGGCTGACATGCTTGGTGCGAACAATAAGCATCCTTGTCAGGGCTTCTTCGGTCACACAACTCACGAACTCGGTCCGCTCTTTTTCAACTTCTGCCCACTTTGATCGAACTGCGGCAACGTTTGGAAATCTATCCGGATAAAAAAGGGCGTCGTGTCGATCCCACAAATCGGCTAAGAATGCAGGGCTAGGGGAATTCTCTTTCCAATAAGTAAGCCAACCCCACTCGCCGCCGATGATGTGCACGAGCGTGTCTCGCGCGAACTGCTCATCGCTGAGCGCGCTGGCGGCTTGCAAAACTCTATTGTTCGCCCAGCAGTCGTACTCGAAGAGCAGGAGAATGTCAGCCTTCGTCATGGAGAACAGCGGCGGACCATTGCTTCGAAAATATTACCTTGGCCGGGTCCTTGATGAAACACCGAGATGTTTTCTAACTGACGTGCCATGGCTGCAACAAGTTCTGCGCTAATGTGTTGTTCGGCTTGTGTGAAGAAAGTCTCGTCGAGTGAGGGAGGTAATCGGCGCAAACTGCTTCTCCCGTCGGATTTGCTCGGTAATCACGTCAGCGTTGCGCTTATACACTTTGTAGGCCCGCGCGTAGTTCTTGGAACCAATCACCCTGTAGAAGCGACCGTCTACAAACTCGATGGCGCAATTGTTTTCAATCGCGATCCCCACACCGCCGATTCGCCGAATCATTTCCCGGAAGTGTTTTCTTCTGGGAATCCCCCGAGTCAGGCTGTTGTAGTGAGGACAGTGGATTCCGGTTATGAGCCCAAGGCCCTTCACCTTGATGTACTTCCATTTTCGGGGGTTGTAAAAAGACATCGAATCGGAGTGCCCGGAATCAAACCAGCAGATCGCACCCGCGCTGATGCCCGACAGCACGGTTCCCTTCTCATAGGCGGATTTCAGCAGCTTATCGACGCCCCAGCGGCGCCAGACGCGCATCATGAGCAGGGTGTTTCCACCGCCAACGTAAATGATATCGGCCGCAAGGATCTTTTTTCGGATCTGTTTTCGAGACGGTCGTTCTTTGGTGAGGAAAAGCACTTCGGTTTTGCACTTCAGGAAGTGTCCGAAGTATTCCCTCACGCGCTTCCAGTATCTTCCGGAGTTCGAACTCGCGGTGGGGATAAAGAGAAGCTTCGGATGTCTCTTGTTCGAGAGCCGGATAATCTCCCGGTCAATGAGGGCGGTTCCTCTTGTTCTGATTTCACCGCCGCCGATTGCAACGATAGCTTTGGGCACCGTTTCATCTTAGCCTCAAATTCGAAACTGCCTAACCTCAGGATTGGCCTGGCATTAAAGCTCCGCGGGTGGACGGCGAACCCTGGCCCTCGCTACACTGTCTCTTCCTCATGAATGAATTGCCAAAGAACACGCGAGGATAGAGGCGCGGATGCTCAAGTTCTATACCGCCGGCGAATCGCACGGACAGGCGCTTTTTGCGTATGTCTCGGGCCTTCCTGCGCAGCTTCCTATCGACATCAAATTCATCAACAATGAATTGCACCGCCGCCAGCTAGGCTACGGGCGCGGGGGACGCCAGAAAATCGAGCAGGACCGCGCTGAGATTTTTGCCGGCGTTCGTCATGGTAAGACCATCGGCGCCCCGATCGCGCTGCGCATCGAGAACCGTGATTGGGCCAACTGGGAAAAAATCCTTCCCGTGGAGCCATCCGAGGATGATCCTGGCGCTAAGAAGCTGGTGGCGCCGCGCCCTGGCCACGCCGACCTTGCCGGCTCGTTGAAGTTCAATTATCACGACGCGCGCTACGTCCTCGAGCGCGCCTCGGCTCGCGAAACCGCCGCACGCGTTGCCGCCGGCGCGTTCGCCAAGATTCTGTTGAAGGAATTCGGCACCGAAATCGCCAGCCATACCGTTCAGGTAGGCAACATTCGCCTTGAGCGCCCAGCTCCGTGGAAGAAAATTCGCGCCGTCGGCGCGGACCTGGATTCGCCGCTGCGCTGCACCGACGCCGCCACACAAGAAAAAATGAAAGCGGAAGTGGACGCCGTTCTCAAAGCCAATGACACGGTCGGCGGCATCTTCGAAATCGTCGCCCACAATGTTCCGCCCGGCCTTGGCAGCCACGCCCAATGGGATGAGAAGCTCGATGGCCGCTTGGCACAAGCGCTCATGAGCGTCCAGGCCGTCAAGGCAGTTGAAATTGGCGACGGCGTATCGATTGCCGGCGCTCACGGCAGCGACGTGCAGGACGAGATTTCCTACGACAAGGCAGCACATCGTTTTCGCCGGTTCACCAACCGGGCGGGCGGCCTCGAAGGTGGCATCACCAATGGCGAAGACATCGTCATTCGGGGCTACTTGAAGCCCATCTCCACGTTGCGCAAGCCGCTGCGCACCGCCAACTTGGTCACCAAGGAGCCGGTGCAGGCTGCTTACGAGCGTTCCGACTGGTGCGTGGTCCCCGCGGGCGCGGTTGCGGGCGAAGCCATGGTTGCTCTTGTGTTGGCGGATACTTTTCTGCAAAAATTTGGTGGAGACTCTCTCCTAGAGATGCGGCGGAATTTCGACAATTATGTCCGACAAATCGAGGAGTTCTAAAGCGCCTGCGGCCACTGCCACCGAGACGCCACCGGTGTCTGCGCCGCCGCGGAAAATCTATCCCATCGTCAAGTACGGCGATCCCATCCTCGAAAAGCCGGGAGCGCCGGTAACGAGATTTGATGCCGAACTCGAAGAACTTGCCGAAGACATGTTCGCCTCGATGTACGCCGCGCAGGGTGTAGGCCTGGCTGCTCCGCAAATCGGGAAGAGCATGCGCTTCGCCGTCGTCGACGTCACTGGGGGGAAAAATCCGGAAGGCAAAATTATTTTAGCCAATCCCGAGATCACCCACGCCGAGGGCGAAGTTCGGGAAGAAGAAGGCTGCCTTTCCATCCCCGGCTTTCGGGGCTACGTCATTCGCCCCCAGTTTGTCACCGTGAAAGCGCAAAACGTCAAGGGCGAGACTTTTGAAATTCGCGGAGAGAATCTCCTGGCGCGCGCCTTCTGCCACGAAATCGACCACCTCAACGGCATCCTCTTCATACAACATTTGGGCATGTTGAAGCGCGATCTCATCAAACGCAAAATCAAAAAACTCAAGAAACAAGGAGAATGGTGACTTCGACTACGAACCAGACATGGTAAGGGCGCAGCAGGCTGCGCCCTTCCCCGACATGCCATCAAAGCCTGCCTTCTCCCCACCCCGCGGGCCCTCCATTGCACCTATGCACCTAAGGAAGTCTGAACCCATGCGCCTTGTCTTTTGCGGCACGCCACAATTTGCCGTCCCAACTCTGAAATATCTGTTGGCAAAGCCCGATTTCAGAGTCTTGGCTGTTATCACGCAGCCTGACCGCCCGCGCGGTCGCGGGCAGCAAGTTTTCTTTTCTCCAGTGAAAGAAGTCGCACTGGCCGCAAAAATTCCCTTGCATCAGCCGGAAAAAATTCGCGTGCCGGAAGTTCAGCAACTTCTCGAAAAGCTTGCTCCCGACCTCATCGTCATCATCGCCTACGGGCAAATCATCCCTGCGCGCCTTCTTTCGATTCCCAAGCACGGCTGGATTAACCTGCACGCATCCCTGCTTCCGAAATATCGTGGCGCCGCCCCCATCAACTGGGCCATTGCCAACGGCGAAACACGCACGGGGTTCACCACCATGCGCATTGACGCCGGCATGGATACCGGCGACATCCTGCTTCAGCACGAAATGGAAATCGGTCCCGCCGAAAGCGCTCCCGAACTCGCCGCGCGAATGTCCGAGGCCGGTCCACCTTTGATGGAAGAAACCCTGCGCGGTTTAGCCGGTGGCACCATAGTTCCGCGACCGCAAAACCATGGGGAAGCCACCGTCGCTCCAATCCTGAAAAAGGAAGACGGCTGCATCGACTGGAACCGTTTCGCGCAAGAAATTTACAACCGCATGCGCGGCTTCGCTCCCTGGCCCGGCGCTTACACGACCTTCCGTGGCCAGACCTGCCATCTCTGGGGTCAACCGGTAGCTGAAGCTTCGTCTCTACCTGCAGTGCGCGCCGACCCATCCCTCCCCGCCGCGCATTCTGTTCCCGGCACTCTCTTTGGTGCAAAGAACGATTGGTTCGTCTCTTGCGGCAACGCAACTTTCTTGCGCCTGCAAGCCGTCAAACTCGAGGGGCGCAAACAAGTCACCGCCTCCGAATTCGCCAACGGCGCCCGCCTCAAGCCCGGCGAACGCTTCGGCGACGCGTGATTTTTTGCCAGACGGGTGAGCGTCCCCTCTTATACTTTTCCACCCCAGCAGGAACCCCGGCGGCGCGACCAAGGGCAACGCCATCGCGATCCGCAAAGACAGGCCAAGCCCCAGACAAGCGCGGAAAACCAGTGGTAGCACGCGGGAGGCGTCAAGGGCGAACCAATTCTCCGGTCACGCAACCGTTTCACGGGCGCGGGTTGTCAAATAACGAGTGAACGTTTCGGACGCGGTCATTTGCGCACGTCAAAACACTGAGGCATACTCCAATTCTGGGTGGTTTTTGGTGATTGACACGGATCGATCGACTGTTGGATCGACCGTCGGAAGGGGAGTCCATTCTTCATGTACATCTTTGAATCCTCACAAAATCGCGGACGAGCATTTGCCGCCGTATCTAAACTTCTGCGTGTTGCCGCGGCCTGCTTCCTTGCAGGGCAGCTGGCCTTTCCCCCACTGGGGTCCGCCGCCGACAACAAGCCAACCTCGACTCCGCTCTCCGCTCCGACCCCGGTATCCGCGAACGACCCTGTCTTGAAAGCGATGCAAACGGAACTCTCACGCGCCGTCGCCGAGCTCGGCAAGGCCGAGCAGCCTCCCTACTACCTCAGCTACACTGTCTACGATCAGGATTTTGTCGTGCTTTCCGGCGCTTACGGCAGCCTCCTGGGCAACACCAGCGCTGCTCGCCGCTTTGCGGACGTCACCATGCGCGTCGGCGCTCCCGACCTCGATAACACGCATGGCCAGAGCCGCTCGAGCGGCGTCACCTCCGGAACCCTTCCTCTCGGCAATGACCGGGAAGCCCTCGCCCGTGTCTTGTGGGAACTCACCGACCGCGAGTACAAGCGCGCAGTTCCTGCTCTCATGAACGTCCGCACGAACACCGCCGTTCGCGCGGAAGAAGAGGACAAGTCCCCCGACTTCTCCAAGGAAAAACCGGAAACGCATATCGGTGAAGCCACCGCCGCGCCTTTCGATCGCGCCTCCTGGGAAAGCGAAATCAAGCGACTCTCCGCAGCTTTCCGCAAGTATCCCGAAGTGTATTTCGCCAGCGTCGTGCTTCAGGTCTCGAATTCCAATTCGCGCATGGTCACAAACGAAGGCACGACTCTTGTTTCGCCCACTTCTTCCGCGCGCCTCGTAATGGAAGCGCAAACACGCGCCGACGATGGCATGGACCTTCTCCGTGTCGAAACTTTCCAGGGCCCCAACGCCACGGGTCTGCCGGCCGAAGCCGAACTCACTAGCAAAATCGAAAAAATGGCCGCAGACCTCAGCGATCTTCGCAAGGCTCCCGTCGCCGAACCTTATGACGGCCCGGCTCTTTTAAGCGGGCGCGCCAGCGCCGTCTTCTTCCACGAAGTCCTCGGCCACCGCCTCGAAGGCCACCGCCAACGCGATGAAGAAGAAGGACAGACTTTCACCAAGAAAATCGGCCAGGAAGTTCTTCCGAAATTCCTAAGCGTCGTTGACGATCCGACCATCCACGAAATTGCTGGCGTCAAGCTAGCAGGCTCCTATGGTTACGACAATGAAGGCACACCCGCCCGGCACGTCGATGTCATCAAAGACGGCGTGCTCAAGAATTTCCTGATGTCGCGCATGCCCATCAAAGACTTCAGCGTTTCCAATGGTCACGGCCGCAATCAGCCCGGCCTCATGCCCACCGGCCGCCAGGGAAACTTAATCGTCACTTCGACGCAAACGGTCCCCGAAGCCCAGATGCGCCAGAAACTCATCGACGAAGTGAAAAAGCAAGGCAAACCCTACGGCTTGTATTTCGATGACATACAAGGTGGTTTCACCATCACCACGCGCCAGTTGCCGCAGGCGTTTCAGGTACTGCCCGTGATGGTCTACAAAGTTTACGCCGATGGCCGTCCCGATGAATTAGTGCGCGGAGTGGACATCGTTGGCACACCGCTGGCCGCTTTAACTCGTATCCTCACCACCGGCGATCAGGAGCATGTCTTCAACGGCGTCTGCGGCGCGGAAAGTGGCCAGGTTCCCGTTGCCGCGGTCGCGCCTTTCATGCTCTTTTCCGAAATGGAAGTGCAAAAGCGCGCGCATCAGCACGAGCGTCCGCCGCTGTTGCCTCCGCCCGGCTTTGAAGACAGCGCACCTCCTGCAAAGACCGCCACGGAAACCAACGCGGGGGTGAAGCCATGACACTGCTTTACCGCAACTTGGCATTTGCGCTCGCTCTTTCCCTCACTTCGATGACGCATACTCTCCGCGCCTCCTCCGGTGACTCGAAACCCGCGCTCGACCCCGCGCTGGCTGCCGCTCACGTCGCCGTTAAAGGCGACGGTCTTCTCGAAGCTCTGCTCACAGAACTCGACCGTTCCAAAGCGCAACTCAAGATGGACCAGGTCCAGCCGCCCTATTTCATCGAGTATCGTGTCAGCGACGTCGAAGACTATTCCGCCGAAGCCGCTTTTGGCGCCCTCCGCGAAAATCAACACGGGCACTATCGTGTCCTGCGCGTCGTCGTTCGCATCGGCGACTACAAGCAAGACAGCTTCTACGGGCGCGGCGAAGGCGAGTCCATGATCCTCCCGCTTGATAACGACTCCATCGCGCTTCGTCGCCAAATCTGGCTCGCCACCGACAGCGCCTACAAGGAAGCCGGCCAGGCGCTCGCCGAAAAGCAGGCCGAACTCAAACGATTCAGCGTCGACGCGAATCCCATCGACGACTTCGCCAGGTCTGCGCCGCTTATTGCCGTAGAGCCTACCGTTTCGCTGAAGCTCGATGAAACCTCCTGGAAGAAAACCCTGGAGGACGTCACCAGCTTGTATCGCCAGTATCCTGACGTGCAATCGGTCACCGCGTCGGCGCGCTTTTCCGCCGTCAACGATTACCTCATCAATTCTGAAGGCACCGTCACGCGCTGCGGCAGAACCACCTATTCCGTGCAGTTGAACGGTTCCGCGCAAGCCGCCGACGGCATGCGTCTCAGCCGCAGCCCCGCATATGTTGTCGCGCGCATGGAAGAATTACCCTCACGCGATCTGCTGATGACCGACGCAAAGAAAATGCTCGATACCATCGTCGCGCTGCGTCAGGCCCCCATTGTCGAAGAGGAGTATCGCGGCCCCATCTTGTTCTCCGCTGATGCCGCCGACGACATCGTCGCCTCTCTCATCGGCCAAAATGTCGTCGGTCACAAGCCGGCCCTTGGCCGTCCGAACCGCACGACCGGAGCATTTGCCACCAGTTACAAAGCGCGCGTGCTGCCGAATTTTCTTTCCGTCGTGGACGACCCCACGCTCAAAGACTTCCAGGGCAAAAGCCTTATCGGCAGCTACATGTTCGATAGCGAGGGCGTGAAAGCTCAACCCGTCAATACCATCGAAAACGGCACGCTCACGAATTACCTCATTGGCCGCCAGCCCCTGCGCGACTTCCCTGATTCGAACGGCCATGGTCGCGCCGCCGCTGGCATGGCGCCGGGCCCGAATCTTGGCGTGCTGCTGTTGAAAAGTTCCGAAGCGCAGTCGCCTGACGACTTGAAAAAGAAAGTCATCGAAATGGTCCAAGAACAGGGCAAGCCTTACGGCTATCGTGTCGAAACGCTCGGCCAGCCAGGAAACACTCCGCGCCTTCTCTATCGCGTCTACGCCGGCGACGGCCACGAAGAATTGGTGCGCGGCGCCGTGTTCAACGAGCTGGACACTCGCGCACTGCGTACAGGCGTCATCGCGGCAGGCAACGATCCGCTGGTGAGCAACCGCCCGGGCGGCATTCCAACAACCGTGATCGGCCCGTCTCTGCTCTTCGACGAATTGGAAGTGAAGCGCGCGGACACCAGCAAGGACAAATTGCCTGAGTATCCGCCCCCGCCGCTGGCGAAAAAGTAGTTTTGAGCTTTCGGTTATCGGTCTTCCATTGCCAGATTACGTCTCCTACTGAGAACTGATTCCTGAAGACCAAGTTTTCTGATGAGCGTAGCGGGCGTCGGTTGGTTTTCTTGCTCTACTGAGGGCGAGAACGATGACTGAGAACGAGCAGCCAAAACTCCCCATGACGCTTCGCGAGCGCCTCGAATGGCTCACCCGCATGACGCTGCTCGTTTTCATCCTCGCGTCCGCGGCCTTTCTCAGCGCCATCACCGCCATGCGCATCGCCATTCACGGCCGTGAAGTCACCATGCCCAACCTTGTGGGCAACAACGTCTCGGAGGCCAGCAAAATGCTGCAGTCGCGCGGTCTGGTCCTGCGCGTTGCCGACCGCATCTACAGCGACCAGCCCATCAACACCGTCCTTCGCCAAACGCCTCCCGCGGGCCTGCTCATGAAAGTCTCCCAGCAAGCCCACGTTGTTCTCAGCCTGGGCCAGCGCCAGCTGCAAATTCCTCTGCTCGAAGGCAATTCCTTGCGCGCTTCGCGCGTCGAATTGCTTCGCCAGGGCTTGCAGGTCGGGGAAGTCTCCGCCATCAACATGCCCGACGAACCGGTCGACACCATCGTGCTCCAGAACCCCAAACCGGGCGCGGGGGCTGCCACGCCGCGCGTGGACGTGCTGATCTCCCAAGGGCCGCGAGAGACGGCCTTTGTAATGCCTCATCTTGTGGGATGGAACGAAATCGAAGCGCAGCGCCGCCTCGACCAGGCGCAGATGCGCCGCAAAGTGAATTACGTTTCCGCCCCGCAGTGGCCTCACGGCGCCGTCATCGACCAGTCCCCCTTGGCCGGCACAAAAGTTTCCGCCTCCGCCACCATCGAACTCACCGTCGCGAACTGACTCCAGCCGCTAATTTGACGTCTCTAAGCAGAACCGAGTTTAATGGCTCCCTTTTCTATTGTCAGTTCCGCTTTCCTGCGTTCCGTCGTTTCACCCGGCGCAGAATCCCAGGTCGTCCCACTACCCTTCCGCCTGATTCACCCCGCGCGCTTCGCGCATCTCCGCGATCCACTTTTCCAAAACCAATTGCTGATTCGGTTCGATCTTCGTGAACAACACCCCCATTCGCGTGCTCTTTCCTGCGTAAGCTATCTTGCCCAGGGCAACAAAGCTCGCCCCGCTGCGAACAATCCTGATCCTGACCCGCGTCCCCGGTGCCAACGGCTTCTGCGTGTGCACACCACAGCCGAATAAACTCAGGTCGCACGTCTGTTCGTTACTCTGCGTCTCGGACTCCACATCGGTGATTTCAATACCAGCTACAAAAGGATGGCGGCGTGCGCGCGGGCGCTCAGGTTGCACCAAGATGCTCCTCTCAAAAGGCGGTTGGAATTCCGCGGGGTTGGTGCGCATTCTAACTCAGAACCAGCGAAAAGATCAGGGACGGTTGATCGTTTGACACTGGTTTGAGTTCGACAGCTAACGCTCTGTACAGTAACTCCGTTTAAATGCACACCTCCGAATAGGGGAAGAGCGATGAACTAGCACTTCGCGTATCTGGTTGGAACTCTCCTTTTTGACGCGGCCTGGCTTGCCTGCTTGCTCCGCGGCAAGCAATAGCGTCGGCAGATCCTCTGGGGCACGGTGGTTACTGCTCCGCTGGCGCTCACCAGCTTCCTATTCGTCCCGCAGTATTGCACGCCGCCGCCGCTCTTCGACCTCGATGCCCGGTTTCGCGTAGGCATCGAGGACTTCCTGTGGGCCGGCGCTGCGGGCGGAATTGCTTCCGTCGTCGGTGAAATTGTCCTCAAAGAAAGACTGGCCGCACGCAGAAATGTTCGCTGCATCCGGAGGTGCCGTCGGGAGCGTCGCTTACGAATATGTTCCGGGCTATCGTTTGGCCCCTGGCGGCGGGTTCCGCCTCACGGAAATTCGGGCTTGACTTGACTTTGGCTCTAAACTCCCATATCAGGCGCATATCTCTTCACACCGCACAATGACCGGCGAAACGGTCAAGCAAGGAGTGAACCCCATGCGAAAGGTAATCTTCACACTCTACGTGGCCACTCTTTTTTTGGCTGCAAGCGCAAAACTGCCCGCGCAGCCGCCCCAAGGCAAGGCCGACGACAAAAGACCTGCCGCCGACCAGAAAGCCGACGCCGATAAAAAAGCCGCGGCTCCCGATCAAAAGCCGGAGCCGCCGAAGGAAAAACCCTTTGCCGACGTTGTCAAAGACGCAGAAGTGATCCAGGGGCTGTTCACGTTCTATAAAACTGAAGAAAAGGTTTTTCTGGAAATTCAGCCCGCTCAGTTCGACAAAATGTACATGTTGTCCCTGACGTGCGAATCGGGCCTGGGCGAAGGCGGATTCTACGCGGACAGCTACTGCGGAGAGACGCCCATCGTCTTCCACAAGGACGGAAAGAACATTCAAGTGATCCTGAAGAACACGCGCTTTGCCGCCCAGACCAACTCCCCAATGGGGCGCGCCGTGGCGCATTCCTTCAGCGACTCGATCCTCGGCTCCACCAAACGCGAGAGCCTCCCTCATCCGGAACGCAAGAGCGATCTGATGGACTTGGGAGCCATCCTGCTGACCGACATCCCCATGATGGCTTACGCGCTGAACGACGTTTTTCGCATCGGTTATCACTACGACGCGAAGAACAGCAACTTCGGCAGGCTCAAGGCGTTCAAGCGCAACATCGAAATTGAAACCATCAACCACTTTGCCGCTGAGCAGCCGCCCTTACCCCCGTTGCTGCCTCCCGGCGCTCCGCCCCCGCCGACCCCGCCGCCCCCGCGCAACGTCCCCGACGTGCGCAGCCTGCTTTTTCATTTCCGTTACAGCATTTCCGAATTGCCGGGTCCGGGATTCCGCCCGCGTCTCGCGGATGACCGCGTGGGCCACTTCTTCACGCAAGTGGAAGACTACGACAGTGACCGCAATTTTGAGTCCGGTCGCAGGTACATCCATCGCTGGAGACTCGAGAGACAGGATCCCTCGGCCCCGCTCTCTCCGCCGAAACAGCCCATCGTGTTTTGGATGGAAAACACCATACCCGTGGAATATCGCGATGCCATCCGCGAGGGCGTTTTGCTTTGGAACAAGGCGTTCGAACGGATTGGCTTTACGGACGCCATCCAGGTCAAACAGCAGCCCGATAACGCCGATTGGGATCCCGCCGACGTGCGCTACAGCTCGCTTCGCTGGTTCACTGGCTATCCCGACCCAGGATTCGCCGAAGGGCCTTCACGCGTGAACCCTTTAACGGGAGAAATCTATGACGCGGACATCCGCTTCGACGCGGGCATGACGCGCTATTTCCGCCGCGAAGTCAACGAATACGTGAATCCCGCCGGCATGTCCTTGCTGCCCTGGATGGAGGATCAAGTGAAGCCGTTCCTCGCGCCCTGGCATAACGGCCCGGCGGAATTCTGTGACCTGGCGCGCGGCAAAGTGCGCGAGGCGGAGTTCGCCATTGATCTTCTAACTGCCCGTGGCATGGACCCGCAAGGTCCGGAGGCCGAGGAGTTCGTCCACGATATTTTGGTGGAAATTACCGCGCATGAAGTAGGCCACACGCTAGGGCTCCGTCACAATTTCCGCGCAAGCACGATCCATACCCTGGAGCAGGCGCAGGATACGGCGCTGACGGCGAAAGAGGGGCTTACAGGCTCCGTGATGGACTACATCCCAACAAACGTTGCGGCGCCCGGACAAAAGCAGGGGCAGTATCACCAGACGACTCTGGGACCTTACGATTACTGGGCCATCGAATATGCGTACAAGCCGATTACCGCGAACACCCCCGATGAAGAGTTGCCCGAGCTGGCGAAGATTGCCTCCCGAGCCGCGGAACCTCAACTGGCTTACGACACCGATGAAGACGCTGGAATCGGCGGCGGACCATTCGATATGGACCCGGCGGTGAACCGCTTTGATTTTGGCAACGACCCGCTGAAGTTCTACGCTTTGCGCGTCAAACTCGCCGACGAAATCCGCAACAGTATGGAAAAGAGGCTCGAAAAGCCTGGCGAGGGCTACCAAGTCCTCCGCCGAAGCTTTAACAACGCATTGGGGCAGGAAGGCTACGCGCTGTACCTTGCCTCGAAATACATCGGTGGCGTTTACCATTACCGGTCGCACGTGGGCGATCCGGGAAGCCGTCTGCCGTTCGAACCGGTGCCCGTGGCAAAACAAAAAGAAGCGCTGGACCTATTGCGTGAGCATTTGTTCTCGCCCAAGGCGTTTCAATTTTCCCCGCAATTGCTCAACAAGTTGGCCAGCCCGCGACATTCGGACTTTGTCGACTTCTTCGCCATGCGCACGCGTTTCGACGTCCCTATTCACGACATGGTGCTCTCCTTGCAGAGCCAGGTCTTGGATCGCCTGTTTCATCCGCTTGTTCTGAGCCGCATTCTGGATTCCGAAGTAAAGGTTGCTCCGCCGGCGGAATCATTCAGTCTTGCGTCGCTGTTCACCGGCGTTCAGGACTCCGTGTGGGCGGAGACCAAAGCGCCCGGCGATTCCCTGAACATCAACAGCTACCGGCGCTCGCTGCAGCGGGCGCATCTGCGCAGATTGGTGGCCATGGTGTTGCACGATTCGGCCGTGCCTGAAGATGCGCAGACGCTGTCGCGACAGGAGTTGACTACTCTGCGAAGCCAGTTGCAAACCGCGCTGAACAAGCCGGGCATCAAAATGTCCGTGGAAACAAAGGCGCATCTCAGCGAATCCGTGGCCCGCATTGATGACGCACTCAAGGCCAATATGCAGCGCACCGGCTTCTGAAGCTGGCTGGAAGCGTCGGCCAGCCTGCAGGGCGCTGCTGCGAGTATTTTCAAAGGTATGGTGTCGGCCGCTGGCGGATTCGGCCTTCCCGAAATCTGCGAAGCACTGGAGGAACGAAAATAGTAGCCGAGTACTATTGACGTCCAGCCAAGAGAAAAGCAAGATGACTCTGCCAGAGCCCCGCCTTCATTTCCCCGAACAATACGTTAGTACAGGATCGTGTTCGTGGACGCTCCCCTTCTTCGCCGGGCGGAAAGCCGCATCTCATTGAAGATGTTCGTGAAGATTTCCGACCCTGTGACCGGTGCATTCGAAATCACCTCCACCGTTGATGTGAGCTGCCACGGCGCGCGCCTGGTGACGAAACGCTTTTGGAACACGAACCACGCTCTTTTAGTCCAGCCGATTCGCGGGAACCTTCCCTCCCGGGGGCGCGTGGCCCACTGCGCAACGCGCCAGGACGGCACCTACGAAATTGGCCTTGAGCTGTATCCCCCCACCGACGACTGGACGCGATCCGGCAAACTGCCAAGCAGTAGTCAAATCGCCACGCGTCCGCGCAACGAAACTAAGAGCTAGCTTAGAGCTTCGACACAACACGAAGTCGGTGTAGATAATGCAGACCTATTCAGGCCCCGCGGTCAAATCTCAAATTCATAAAACAGACGGAGGAACGATGGCGACAAAGGTGTTCGAACCGCAGGAGTCGCGCCTGGACAAATACTTTTTCCCTGCGATAGCGCTGCTGATATTGGCCACCGTGCTTTGGGGATTTGCGCGGACGTACTTTCTCGCGGGAGTGTTCAAGGCGCCGTTGCCCAATGTGCTGATTCATTTGCACGGCGCTGCGTTTTCGTCGTGGGTTCTGTTGCTGATCACGCAGACGTCGCTGGTCGCCGCAAATCGCGTGGAGGTTCACCGAAAGCTGGGACTGGTGGGTTTCGTGTTGGCCTGTTTGATGGTCCTTCTCGGCGTCCTGGCGTCGACGGACCTGCTGCGAAGAGAATTCGGCCAGCCAACCGATGCCTCTGGCTTGGACCCGAAGACCTTTTACATTATTCCCCTGACTGATATGCTGATCTTTGGGATACTAGTGTTTTTGGCGTTCCGAGCTCGATCCAATCCTCCCGCACACAAGCGTTTCCTTCTGATTGCAACCACCGCGTTGATGATTGCGGCCGTCGCGCGCTGGCCGATTGGATTCATCCAGAACAACCCGTTCTGGGTGGCACAATTGTGCACGTACGGATTCCTGCTGCTGTTGGTCGCGCATGATTTGTGGACCACTAGGACAGTGCATCGCGTTACCATTTGGGCGAGCGCCTTCTTAATCGTAGTGCAACAAGTGCGGGTGCCCCTCGGCCACACAGACGCCTGGCACTGTTTCGCGACCTGGGCGCAAAATCTGGCGAGAAGAATGCCCGGCTGATGTTATAGGAGGGTTTCATAAACGTATTTTAGAACAACAGTACTTTGGTGCAGGTTCCTGAAAGGGAGGGCCTGTACCTTTTGGGGATTGCTTCACTTTGCAGCAGCGGCCTACATTGAAGATTATGTTTGGCCGGCCTGGCAGAACCACGGTGTCTGAGTTCGGAGATCGGGTAAGCCTGACGACCAAGTCCTCCCCGCTCGAAGGACCCGCCAGTTATTACGGCCAAACGACGGAAATCGACTTAAAGAAACTAGGTCGGCGCGAATCGTGGCTGTGGTTCTCCGCCCTGACCGTTACTACGCTTTCCGCAGTGGCATTGCTGCTAACCGCATTCTCCCGCCTGTTCAAACACAAGGACCACTTCTACGAAATAACGCCCGAGCAAGCGCGCTGGGGAGTTTTGTGCTTGCTCCTCCTTTTCAACGGCTGGATGCTGTACCGACAAAGAATATTTCGAAAAATGCGCAAGAAAGCGGCCGCGCCCAGCGCCGATTCGCAAGGCAATGAAGCGACTTCCGACGACTCCGCCGCATTGGATCCGGTTACCGGCCTGTACACGCGCACTTCGGCGCTGCTGCATCTCGCAAGAGAAATCGCCCGCGCGAAGCGGCACAACACGGCGCTGAGCCTGGCCACCATTCACCTGGAAGACCTGGCGGAACTGACCCAGCAGTATGGGAAAACGGCGCTGGATCAGGCGCTGAAAGAGTTTGCCGGGCGGCTGAAAGAAGTGAGCCGCGGCTCGGACTATGCCGTGCGGCTGGCCAACGACGATTTCGTGTTGGTGTTGCCAAAATGCAACGTAGGCGAAGTAACGCAGGTGTTGAACCGCATGGGGTCGATGGAATTGGAATGCGCCGGGAAAAAGATTTCGCTGGCCTACACGACCGGGTGGGTGGACTACCAGCCGGGAGACATGCCTTCCGATTTGCTGAAACGCGCGTCACAACTCCTGCACCTGTACGGTGACGCCGCCAAAGATATCTACGCCGCTACAGAAACTTCAAACTAGCCCCATTCTTAGCAACCTGCACGGGCAACGTTTCTCAACTAGCCTCCGCGCCATTGGCGGTGCGTTGAGCCTTAGTAAAGGGCGAGGAGAAGCGCCAGCAGGTTAGTTGGTAGGAGGCTGCTTGTGGAGGGTGGTGCAAAGGGTGAGCGCAGTGTTGGGGTCGACGGCATTGTCGCCTTCGTCGATGAGGCGGATGATGCCCCGCTTGTCGATGACGATATTGGCGCGAAGAGCCCACCGATAGTCCTCGTTTTCGATGCTGTACGTTTTCAGGATGCCGTAGGAAGTGACCATCTTGTGGTTCATGTCACTGAGCAGAGGAAAGTGGAGTCCGTTCTGCTCGGCGAAGGCGGCGTTGGCGGCGGGACTGTCCATGCTGACGCCAAATACGGCGGTGTCGGCGGTGGGTATGCGGCCGGAGTCTATGCCGGCCTGCACGGCTCGCATTTGCGCGGTACAGCCTTCCGAGAAGGCCAGCACGTAAACGGCGAGGAAGACGTTTTTCTTGTCGCGGTAGTCGCTGAGGCGCACGGTTTTCCAGTCGTTGGTGAGAAGGATAAAGTCAGGCGCCATGTCGCCCACTTTCAGGGACATGTGCGCCACTTCCGCTTTGTGCACTTGGTGAGCCAGCCGGGGCACCGCCGCCGCAACCATCAGAAGTGAGCCAGCCACCAGCGCGCGTTTCATCATAACGGAATCCACAGAGATCGGACCCCTTAGCTCCAACTTCTCACGAAATGAACTCCTCTTCGAGCGGAAAGTAGAAACTGGGTCTTCGTCGAGGTCCCTGGGCTACAGCTACACTCCGCCCTGCTGCTAGAGACCAGCTAAAGAGCCCAAATATTCCCTGCCTGAAAAAGAACTCCTGCCGCGCAGGTTCGCTTTGCTAGGGCAGGCGAGCCGCGGATAGATGAATTGGGGCTATAATGTGCGGCCTTAGATGGAAGTGGATCGTAGCGCGAGAAAATTCGAAAATTCAAGATGCGAATGGTGAATTCGAGTGCAACGCGTTTCGCGGCGCGGAAAGAGTGGGCGGGGATGGGAAAAGGCATGAGGCAACCCCTGGCAGGCAACCTCGGCATCTGAAACAATTGGACAGCCAGGCGGGGGCCCGCGGCCGCGTCGAGGAATGGTAGGAATGGTAAGATTAATGGGACCTGTCCTTTCGTTCAGGTATAATCAAATGGTTTAAACTGGGGAGGGCTGCGGGCTGGTGTGGCGATGGTAGTCTGTGTGGGCAATCCTAGATTTGCGAGAGAGGTGAGGAGTGCGCGTTACTTGTTCGAGGGCTAGCGCGGCGTGGTTGAGCATCTTGATTTCGAGTGCATTGATGCTGTCGACCGCTACACCCAGCAGTGCGCAATTTCTCGTCCACAAGAAAAAAAAGATCAATAAGTCCACCAGCGCGGACAACAACGCCGAGCCGGACAAGCTTCTGTTCGACAGGGCCATGGACGACATCAAGCATGGCAGGCATGAAGTCGGCCGGCTCAACATGCAGACGCTGATCAATACGTATCCAGACAGCGAATACTTGGCCAAAGCGAAACTAGCGATTGCAGATTCGTATTACAAAGAGGGCGGGACGGCCAACACCACGCAAGCGATACAAGCCTACGAGGATTTCTATGTTTTCTTCCCCATGCTGCCGGAAGCGGCCTACGCAAAGCTGCAGGTAGCCATGGCGCATTTCCGGCAAATGGAAAAGCCGGACCGCGACCGGACCCAGGCGCGCGAAGCGGAAGATGCGTTCCAGGTATTCTTGCAAAAGTTTCCGAATGATCCGCTGGCGCCCAAGGCAGAACAGTATTTGCGGGAAGTCCAGGAAGTGCTGGCTGAGGGAGATTTTCGGATCGGCTATTTTTATTACACCACGCGAGGAGACAAGAGAGCGGCGGGTTCGAGGCTGGCATCGCTGGTAAACCGCTATCCGTTGTACAGCAAAGCCGACCGCGCGCTGTGGATGCTCGGAAACATCTGGGAAGGCTCGGAAAAGAAGGAACTGGCGGCGCCGTATTACGCCAGAATCGTGCGGGAATATCCGCTATCGCCGATGGTTCCGCAAGCCAAAGACAAGCTGAAGGAGCTGAAGGCCCCGGTGCCGCAGCCCGACCCCAAGGCTGTGGCGTGGATGACGGCGGAGAAGAACTCACCGCGGAAGCACCATTCCCTCGTGGCCAAGCCGCTGGCGCTAGTAAGGACTGGCCCCAGGGAGGAGTTGTACGCGGCGGCGAAATCCGGCGCGCCCACAATGACGCCAGAGTCGGACAATGACGCGGGAATGGACATTCTGGCCGGAGGAAATCAATCCCGCATTGGCGGGGCCGGTTCGTCGATCGTTGCGACGGTAGCCGCTGGAGGAACGGCGGAGGCGACGAGTAGCGCAGAAAGCGTAACGCCGCCCGCAAACGGAAACGAGGCGAAGACGGAAAGGCAAAAGGCCGATGCGGAGCCAGCAAGAGCAAGTGATCCGGCCGGCGCATCAACGACGTCGACGGGAACAAGTGATTCTGCGGCAAAGACCGACGGCGCTGGCGTGACGGCTGGGGCGGCGGAGGGAGCCGCGAAAACCGATGGGCGGACGGCCGCTGGCGGCCAAGCGAGCGATGGAACAAGGCCGGATGCCACCTCCACACAGGGCGACCCCCCGGCGGCTAGTCCGACTGACAAGAAGGACAGCAAGAAAGAGTCTAGCAGCAAGAAAAAGAAGGGCTTGCGAAAGATTGTGCCTTGGTAGTCTTTAGGCTTTAGGGAACCCCGTTAGTCCAAGGAAAGGGGTGCAGCAGTTGCCGGCCCCTTTCTGTTTTGAACATTCGCGTCGGCGGGTTATGTACAATTGGGCAGTATTGCTTTGCGACACAATCCTGCCCGGGGGTGATTGACGCACACGTGCGCCAATGCTCCAATAAATTCAGGCAGGGCACCCCTTTGGGCTGCGATGCAGCTGGAGTGGCTTGCGGCGGTGAAGTATCGGCGGAGGGCGTTGAGTGCCGAAAATTCTGGTTGCGGACGATAACAGCAACATCCAGAAGATGGTTGGTCTTGCACTGAAAGATCAGGGCATTGACGTTGTCGCCGTTGGAAACGGCGAAGCGGCGGTGCGAAAGATCGCGGACGTGCGGCCGGACCTGGTGCTTGCCGACGTGTTCATGCCCGTGAGAAACGGCTATGAAGTCTGTCAGTTCGTAAAGATGGATTCCGCGCTGTCACACATTCCTGTCATTCTGCTTGTGGGTGCGTTCGACCCACTCGATGAGCAAGAAGCGCAGAGGGTAGGAGCGGACGGGGTGTTGAAGAAGCCGTTCATTCCGCCCGATCCGTTGATCTCGATGGTGAAGTCCGCGCTACAACGCTCGGGGGCAGGCCAGTTGAACGCTCCTGCGGCAAAGGCTTCCGAGCCGGAACCTTTTGACGCTCAGAACATGTTCACACCAAACAGCACCGGCGTGCCGACGGTCGTGGCGACGCCCGTACAAGAATTCAACTTCGGCGATACTTCCGCGGCGGAGAACGAGAGTTTTGTGGAGGAAGTGCCCGCTAAGCCGGAACCGATCAAGATTGATTCGGGGTCGCAGCCAGTGGCGTTCGGCACCTTGCTGGAGACGCCTGCAGAAGCAGCCGAGGATGACGCAAGGTTTACGACGGCAACCTCGCCAGAATTCACGATGGAGCATGATTGGCGCGACCAGGACGAAGAAGTAGCGGAAGAAGAAGGGGAAGACGAAGAGCCGGCAGCCTGGAGGCCCGAGAGCGCGGGAGAAGAAGAAGAGGTTTCTGCCGCCAAAACGAAGAAGTCGAAGAGTAGCACAAGCGACTGGCGCACGGGCGGATTCGAACAGATTGCGGCCAGCAAGTCGCGCAACGTGGCATGGGAGCCGGTAGAGGAAGAGAAACCGGCGCCAGTGGAAGCAGCTCCAGTGGCAAGCATTCGGGCACCCGAAACGCCGACGGTTGTTCCTCCGGCCCCGGTCCAAGAGACATCGCCGGTTCCAAGCAAACCGTTTAAAACCGATGCCTGGGCGCCCGTTTCTGTGGCGCCCGTAGTTTCCGCGGTTTCCAATGAGAAGTGTGCGACCGAAACGGCGACGGCTGTTGTTGAGGATAAGGCAAAGACAGCAAGCGACGCGAAGCCTGCGGAGAGGAAAGACGGAAAAGACTCGTGGTTTTCTGTCTCGTCGAGCCCGTGGGAAAGCGAGATGCAGAAGGCCAGCCAGTTGGCTTCGACGTGGGATGGGCCAGCGCCGGCAAACCACGGAAGCGCGCCGAAGAACGGAAATGAAAAAGCGAGCGAGGTCAGCCCGGAAGCAAAAACAGTGATTGAAGAGGCTGCGCTGCCGCCGGCTGCGGTCGAAGCGATTCGCGAGGAAGCGGCCCAGGTAACCGAAGACGCTACGTTCATCCTCGAAGGCCCGCAAGCCGCGTCGTCAGACGGGAGCAGCTTCTACGCGCAGGAGGAAGAGGGCGTCTTAGAGCCCAACAGCCCGTCGCAGGCAACATCCACCCCAGCCGCGCCTGCACCGACCATGGACGATCTGGTTGCCAAAGTTCTGGCCAAGATGAATCCGGAAATGCTGCAAGCGGTGACGCGAGAGATTCTAAAGCCGGTCGTGGAAGCGATGGTCAAAGAAGAGCTCAAGTCAAAAAAGCCGTAGTTCCCCGCCCTGGCAACCGCTGGCTATGAAGTTTGCGATTCTCTCTCCAGACTCCCCCCGAATTGACGTCATAGCTTTTCGCCCCGTATAGTCGAGGATTACCGAGGGGAGCCGTAAAGCCCCCTGCCTTCAGGCATGGGGATATAAGGCTTCTAGAAAACTATTTACGAAAGAAAAGCGAAGGGCTATAAGGCCCTTATGATGCTAGGATACAAGTCCAATCACAACGTCGTTTACAGCAGCAAATACCATGTTGTTTGGTGTCCGAAGTGCCGTCGTAAAGTGCTTGTGGATAAGGTTGCCGAGCGTCTCTTCAATTTGATACCTCCTCAGAAACTCGATTTTAAGTCTTTTGGAATCAATAGGCCTCGGGATCGAGTTTCAAGGTCGCATAACCACCCCAACGGGGTGGCAGCTGCTAGAATAAAGACCGCGTTGCCTTGGCTCCGCGAAGTCAGCGCCCCATCGTTACAGCAGACCGGGTGTGCTTTAGATACCGCGTACAGGAATTGGTTCGACTCCTTGATGGGTAAGCGTCCGGATAAAGTAAAACCACCGACGTTAAGCGGCGAGCCATCCTCTGTTGTGCTGAGCATGACGCCTGCAGGCCGATATTATGTTTCGTTCCAAGTAGAGCAGCCGTTGCCTGTTGTAGGCCCCGCGAGCCATCGCCTATCGGTGGACATGAACACCAAGGCGTTCAATGGAAGAAGGTGGTCTCAGGTGTGGTTGCCTCGTCCTTTGTTGGCGGCACTGTCAAAGCTCTGCACCGCCCAAAAGCGTTGTGAGCAGGGTTCTAAGAACCGCGAGAAGGCGCGTAGCAGGGTGGCTCATATTTGTCAGCGAGTAACCGATCTGCGCACGGATTTTCTTCAGAAATTGAGCACTCAACTGATTCACAAAAACCAAGTGATTATGGTTGAGACGCTCGGCACCAAGAACCTACTTAAGAATCGCCGCTTAGCCAGAGCCATC